>JGI24021J15306_10007021_pt1 | contig 13662 bp, 4 predicted proteins | sample Ectturendosymbi1_FD_15306 | JGI IMG/M metagenome (IMG submission 15306) | reverse complement strand
CAAGAGGTTTAGGAAATCTTCAAGGAGTAAACGAATTCTTTTTGTTTGCAGAGAAGAGGATTCAGAGATTTGATGAAAGTCGCTTCCAGAGCAGAGAGATGAAATGAAGTGCGAGCTCGAGCGAGGACAGAGAATTTGTCCTTATTGTAATGTAAGGCACATTCAGCGTTGTCAAGAAGATGTTGACTGATGGCGGATTCGTGAAATTGATTTGTCAAGAAGATGTTGACCGATGGCGGATTCGTGAAAAATTTCAGGAACGTATCCTTGGGTGGCCGTATCTCAGGCTTGATCAAAAGTGATTATCACGGTTGGCTGAGTATGATGACGTCATCAGAGGGCCCCCTTTTTGGTCTTGCCTCGGGCCCCCAACCCTAAGCCCACCACTGGTTTCCACAGAAGCGACGCAACAGATCATTTAGCAAATTTCTTTGATAGGAAATCGATTTCACGTAACATACGCATCCTCAGTCCTGGTAGTTAGAATCACAGTGTACAAAATAAATAAATATCATTCCAAGGTGTTTGGTTGTACTTTTACTCATAGGTGTAGGAGCAGGCAATGTTTTGGGGCGTAAAAGATATTTTGCCAAAATTTCCACAAAATTTTGCCCGAAAAACGCTTATGAGGCAAACATTCACCCTACAATTTTTTGTAGTTATTGGTTATACATCAATTCTCACAAACTGAAACACGAAGTTACTGGAAACAATTTATTGATTCTATATGCTGTATATTTAATATGTTTACTATGACATCTTAAACGTTTTTTATGCACCCAGTAACAAAAAGTGTAATTTCATTATTATTGTTAAAAAATGTCCCAACTTCTGTACCCGCATTTTTTGAACTTTTGCCCAAATTTTTGACAAATCTAAGGTTTTGCGAATGCCTTTGTACCCCTGCACTCCCACTTCTTCCAACACTTCTTTTAGTTTCAGCAAAGTCAAACATTTTGCAGTACCTTTGACGAATAAAGCGTACTACAGTACACCTTGTCGTGAGATTTTGTTTCCTCTGAGATTTTGATAAAAGTTAGAATCTTGTACAATTTTCGTAATAGTTTTGATACCACTTGAATTTGTACGTTGACAGACAACATCTATGCTTATAGGTAAGGTTCAGGAAGTAAGATAGAACTGCACAAATTCTTTTGTTTCTCTGCTGATCTATTTCACTGAAACGGTTTTTCTTTCAGATAGGCTGTAACCACAACCCTTAATATGTGCAATTAATTTATATGCGATTGATCTTATATCCAAGTTGTTGACGGCAGACTTTTGAAACACAGAGACGATATTGATATAAAGCGTTATTAAATCGTAAGCAGTTAACGTTGCCTGTAGCTTTCTGTAGACATCAATAGTGCAGCAAAGCTCAAATATCATACAGGTTTGCCATTTTGGTATTCGGAATCTATTTTGTATCGCAACACGTCACCTTGAACAGAAATTCTTCTCCCGAAAGTGCCTGTTGTATGGTAAAAACGGAAACCGGGACGCTGCTTCGTTTGCCCAGCGTGTTTGACAAAATTTTATACTCTTTGATAAGTTGTTCGGCATCAGTTATTCCCTGAGTTGGTTGTCCATCAGTGAATAAGATGATGCAGTCTCTTGCCGCCGAACGTAAGCTGCAGAATCAAAACAGTAGCAAACCGTGTTATTGCTCCTTCTTTGGGAAATGTTTTACACACAGTAGTTTGAAACGAAATGGTGTTGTGGTTTTGTCTGGAGATCGAATATGCGAAATATTGCTTGTAAACGGTTTTTACATCCTCTTACATGTTATATGCTAACTAAATCTAATAACAAAAATGTGACTAGCACCAAGTGTTTCAATAATTTGCTAAGGTGCCTAACATAAAACTTTTGTGGTTGGCAACGGTACCACTGAAAAATTTCTGTACATCTATTGAGTGTGAATAACTTTTATCTGTACAATCAAAAAATAATAATTTATATTTAAATTGAGAAATATTTGATTTAAGGTCAAAGGCCACTATATCCGAAATTGCTCACTGAGCCAAAGATTAGGTCACTATGTTAACCAGGGCCGTACAGTGAATGACTCAATGTACTTTGATCTTAGAAAAGTAAATTTAGTTTAAGCTAATGTACTGAAAGCGGCTCGAATTCTAACTGCAACGGTAACAACTGTTTGGCACATTTATCCACTCCGTAAATGTGATTTCNTAATGCCAACGGATTGAAGGTAGAAATTAGAAAACTAGTAAAACGTTTTGCACCAAGGTGTCAGTGGACTCTTGGAAATCTCCCATCACATGGTGCAGACGTGATAAATTGGCACTGAGGCCACCTGCATCAAAAATGTCAAATTTAAGATTATCAAAATAAGGTCAGGTTGTCAGTATGTACGGCTGGCAAGCCACTTATACTACAGCGAAAACCTCAACTGGGCCGAACAAACCTTCGATTGTATTTCTGTTATTCCTTTTGCATAGTTTCATTGTTTCAACATAACTGCAAGGGTGTCATAAAAAACGGAGCTTGTTTTTCAAGCGAATTTCCTAGAAAAAAGATAATTTGTGAGAAACAGTCGCCAGTATTTATTGACATCAAACCATGTCAAAAGAATACTTTTACGTTTACCATGTGAATTACATATCAAGACTAACGCCGTTATTACTTAAAATTTGCATAACCCTTACGCAATGCAATAAAAATTGCTTAGGCTTTACTAAGTGCTATCCAAGAGGTTTTCCATATGTGATGTTAATTTTGCAATACGATGTGCGGCGCTATTACCTTGCAGTTGATCGAAGTCCTGCAAAGAGGCCATTGCTTATGTTAGTTCCTCCCTCTGTTCTCAGGTCGTTGGCTGCTTGTTCAGCTCTACGCTGAAAACAGAAAGCATTTTATTTTCAAATAAAGCCCGATGTGGTACTGCACATTTTTCTAAAGCATCATTGGCGTATGTATTTTGACAGAATGAAAACATCCAAGTGATCAATAGTAAAAAACTCACAAAAAGTTCAAAGCGCTACGTTTAAAACAATAAACTACATACAAACAAAAACAACAATAAACACTTTTTAGGTAAACATTACCAACTCTGGTTGTTTACTATTCGTTTGTAATGTGTGTGCGCATGCGTATGCCAATATTAATATCATTCGTATAATTCGCCTTTTTCATGTCAACTGCATTTTGCAAATTGGAATTTTGATATTTTGTTTCACTCTCTTCTAGTGTCATGTAAATAAGCCATGATCACTTCAGTTCCTGGCCTGCTAACCGCCTTATCAAAATAGGAAAGCAAACAACCATTTTTGAAAAACAACAAAAAACAAAAGTTCTGATTCGTGAGGATAATAGTTCCGACTCGTCAGGTTAAATGCCTTAAAATAGGAAATCACAAAGTAAACGGCAAAAACTGGAACACAAATATATTTCAAAACAGGCAGGCGTAGATTTACAGATTAAGCGAAACTGATAGGAACATATGCCTATAAAAATTTTCACCATACGTAGCAAAGAAGAAATGTTTTCAGGAGAGCAAACTCAGCTTCAATATATTCAACTGTATGGAAATTGCTATCAGAAGAGATATAATAGAGTAAAGCAACTTTTGAATATTTAAAAAACATTTCATTCAAATACCACATAAAAGAAAGTGAGATAAGCAAAAGATATTCCCAAACAATGCTTTTCTGTAGTAGGTTGCAATGACCTCTTAAGAACAAGCAACCAAAATTTGTTCTAGGAACTTATTTGATGAAATGAAATTACAGGCTTAGTATGAAAGTTTTTTCTTTATTTTGGAAGGGACATTGCTTCTTTGTTGAAGAAGCCTATTAACCCACTAACTAAGCCCTTTGTTTGGCACTGAGGTTCAAACACGTCTAAATTGTTTAATATACGTGTGAACTTATCAGCAGCTGAACGTAGAGCAGAAAATAGTTTCGTCCTCTGGGGATGCATTCAGTGCGAATTACTAGACGAACATGAACCACACATGTGACCATGAATGATCTTCTTGTGAAGGATCAAATTGAAGCAGCGGCCACTACGATTTTAATACCTGCTAATCATTCATACTGCACAACACACAAGCATTTTCCAAAATTTTTAGTAACTCACTTTTCCCTCCACTGTCATTTCTTCTGCATGTAATAGAGTTGAAGCTTCGTCGGAGAACTTTATTATTGAAAGTAAGGACGTGGTGGAAAGACGGTGAATGAACTTTTTGATCACTTTCTGTTGAAGTCACACAACGTTTGGTGAATTCTAAAACTCGCAAAATTTTACTTCAAGTATTAGAGACGTATTGGGACGATTTGAAAGAATGCGATAGTTCTTTACAAAATTGTACATTTTCGAAGGATAGACAATCAATTTAATGTTATCATTGGTGAAACATTCGTTTTTCAGCTCAGTTTCAAATTTCAAGATTATACACAAATGTAATTTGTTTAGCATGGTAATACTTAAGTGATTGTGTTTGGTAATTTATTTCATTGAACTAAATGTAGAAAGATGTGTGTAACATTGGGTAGAATGTATTATGTAACATCATAACGTACATGAGTATGTTTCAATTACAAAGTTTTTCAATAACAGTTATCTGCAATACGTGCAAAATCTTTCTTGTAAAGGCGCTTTGAAACATTGCCATACGCACACCTTGAACCGTTCTAACAAACTAGCGGTTCCTTTTCCGTATATCTGGTGCATGCTTCCACTGACGTCGATTACCAGCACGTAGTGATAAGGAATTTCTTGTTGTTGAAGAGAATCTTTTGCTGTAAGCTGCATTTGGAAGTTGGCTTTCTGCAAAACGCAGACAAAAATGTTTAAGAAGGAAGGCAGACAGGTTTACTTGATTTAAGCGTACTTGGTGTGCATGAAAGCTCTGCTTCAACTCTGCTTACGGCTTATGCAGATCTTTTTTCAACTTTTCCATTTTTTTATGAAAGGATCAATCAAGATAATCAAGATAAAAAATCAAACCTCCCATCATCGAACAGCTATGCATATAAAAGACATGGTTTTGGCTTTCAGTGACATTGAACATACCATACGTAGCACGATAATGATTTGCAAGTTGTTACAAAAGCAATCTCCAACTCTGTGATGAGTATAGCTGGGAGAAACGATTAATGCTCCTGTTTGTTAGGCATGACGTATACTGAACATGACCGGACACCTTTCTCAGTATTTCATTTAAATAAGAGTTTTTATTTTATTTTGTTTGAATAAAAGTTGATCATGCATACCTGGTAGGCGAAATATATATACCCGGATAAGATTGTGGTGTCTGAGGTTTGGCTGAGAAAGGATTCCTTTCGATAGACAGTATTTAATTAGCTACGAATGAAAAAGCGTTAACGTAATTGACCCGTTTGTTTCACCATTTTTTTCTGGTTTGTGATTTTAAGCTTTTCCTCTTTGTTTTAACTATAAGGTTCACGTTTTTCTTTACTTTTCGAAACGTGCATAAATAAGCTGAAACAGGAGTAGAACAACTGATTAGGATGAAGACTGTTGATTACAATAAATGTAAGATAACACATTTTTTCCTTAAATGTGAAACGTCATTTTTTCCTTAGATTTTTTTCAGTTTTTGCAAAAACGGAGAAGTAGAGAAAATCGTAAATTTTGTTTAAAAATTGAATTAAAATTTTGGCTTATTTACCTTTTTTAGGCTTTTGCACATGTACAAAACCCAGGATTATGACTTGATTCATAATGCTGACGTTTAACAGCTGTGAAAGGAAAGTTAAAATCTCAAGCCTTTTGTGAAAGTGAGCAGCAAAGGTAAGTCATTATAATAAATCGTTTTGTGTTTATCTAATTGTGTTTTGTGGAAATCACAAAAACTTTATCTGTATTACACGAATCTTTCAAGCAGTGAAACTCAATGACTCAAACATCTGTCATTAACCTTGATAACAAATCCGTCCTGAAGAAAGATTATTCTGATGATTGTGTAAGCTAGAGGGGTTTGCAGCTTTATTTTACATTGCGCTATCATTTACCTCACTCAGATTGTTTAAATTGTGTCAGTGAAAACAATAACACAATAAGCCAAATGCGTAAACAAAGCTTAGGTGGTTTTGAGTCTAAAAACATTTGAATATGTTAGAATTTTGCCGCTTTTGCGTAATAAATCAAGGTTGCAATTTCAGCAGTTAATTGTAATGGATAGGGTCATAAGGTAACCCAAGCGTTGAAGATCCACTCGTCTTGCAAAATATAACTTCAGAACATCTGTGAAAGAGGATAGACGCTTTAAGAGATTTCGGGACAAGCCTGGGCAAGATTTCGGGTCAATGAATCGTCCAGTAAAACGTAGACACATTTCACATCCCATGAAGGGTCCCACGGAATACATGGTAGAGGTGATTTGCAGTAGGAACTATGTCTCCAAGAGAACCGAAACCAAGCAGACATGTTCAGCAAACTAAGGCAATAGATGTCACTCACCGAGATCACTCTATTTTCGACTTGCTGATATATTGGTAAGGATTTGAGCATACCTTCTGTTTGTGGTGCCCTCCCACGGCACACCATGTCTCAGCGTTTCATGTGAGGTCGATTGTGACCGTCACAGGGAGAAATATATCCCGCCCACTTACCCCTTTCCTATACCTGGACTGGTTTCTCTACGTGGTCAAAAATCTCAGTCAGCCCATTATAACGATTGTTTGTTCCATGGCTGCAGCCGTTTCATGCGTTTATGCTCAGGGCTAGAGTTGACTTGGGAATAATAATGGCTAAAAAGTATTCCAGTTTTTCCCAAAATAGAAAACTCCCTAATCGCAGTCCCATCACCGTTTACAACTCAGCATCATTCTTAAGACTTAAAGATTAATTAGCAAAAATCAACAAACAAAAGCGTCATACTACCAATTTGCAACACTTTCTGTAGCACTGTGATCCGCATCCTAAGACATAACAGGTGAATAATTGGTGTTCAGCTAGCTAGACAGAAAACTGGTTGTTACCAGCTGCACCATCAGCCATGACGATTGGTGTATCAAGCTACACCGAGAAAAGGTTTTGGCAACGAAGCATAATAAAAAGAATGTTTGTAAAGATATAAACTGCGTGAATTTTGCCTAGTCTTCAAGAACAACTAGTAATTTAATAGACCTGCTTGGTCAACTTTCAGAAACCATGCCTAATTTTAATGAACTTGGTTGCCATCGGCAGTAACTACGTAAGTATGTTAGCAGACTGCAAAGGCAACAACATACAAAATATTACAGTACTACCGCTAAGGAATTGCGCATTTTCACATCTCCATATGAATAAGAGTTGAAGATGCATACTCAGTGGGCTAAATAGGTTTCTGCTGGGATCTCAGTGTCTCATTCGTGGTTGTGAAAGGGTTCGTTTCGAGTTTCGACGGAAAATTTTCCTTCAATAGTTTTTCCTTGTTACTGCAAACATTATTTAGAAGCAACGATATTTTTAAGTAGAAGTTTTGGGTTTTTGGATGGCAAAAAACTATGTACCGCACAACTGTTGAGAAACTATATTTGAAACATTTTAAGAAACCGAAGGTTGTTTTTCACTAATTCTCATTCAACAATCTCAATAAACTTTCGCAAAAAGGAAAATTCTGTTATAGTTTCACAAGAAGGATAATTTTCTAAAATAAATTCTGCACAACGGCAGATGAAAAATTTTGCGTTGATGTAAGTATCTTACTTGTTTGCAATAAATTTTGCAGAAGTATTCCGCAAGTAGTGGTTGACCACAACGATGAGATTTTGGTCCAAGCATAAATTCGCTATTGGCCATTTCGCTTCACTCGTATGGCTACCGAGAAAGCTCTAGAAAGAAAAACTAATGACACAAATATCACAGATAAGGCAAGATAGAATCTGCACCTGTTCGACTTAATCAACGCTAGAAAATACATCGAAAATCCAATAGGTTAGTCATCAGAGAGCGACAGTGCTTATGCCCGAGAGCGACAGTGCGTATGCCTTATAAATATGTATAGGAGAAAGGTCACTGGTCTCATTTAACAAAACTGCCTCTGGAAAAACATGTAAATTGTGCAGTGTCCCACAATGTATTCGATAACAACGTATTCAAAAACGTCTTATCTTTAACACCCGCAAATCCCATGATCGTGGCTTTTGAAGTTATATGATCGGCCATAACTCGCGACCAGATTGCGCTGGAGAGTCAGTGAAGGCAAAGTCGGCTTTGGAAGACAGCAACACATCTTTTGAGGTGTGTTGCGCGTGCTTGTGAAGTCATTATGACGTGTTTTTGTTGGAAAACCTGTTTTTCACGTTGCTGAAAAATTCGTGCTTTTCATTAAAAAATCCGTAGAGTGAAAACTAAACACGTTGAAAATAATGTTTCTACTTATAAAATATCAGTTGTGACCGTCACTTTTTGAAAGTAATTGAAAAAATTGAACTTTTTTTGGTGGGGGCATATTTGAACGTTAGAATGGTACATTTACCCTTCCAATGTCCACGAATCATCTTAAAATTGCAGAACAGGATTCCCTTGGTGTCTTACAGCAACCTACCAAATTTCAAGTGAAAATATTGAGAGGAAAAAAGGTACGAAATATTTTGCATATCTGCAAATTAGCTAATCCCTAGGGGATCAGCTAATTAGCTTGTTGTTTTAAGGTCATAACTTTCGAACTACTAAGGGTAGAAAATCAATCAAGGGCTCTACAGACTCAGATTTTCGTCTGGTTTCCTTTGCAAGAAAAAAAACAACTACCCCATATAGTTTTTTTCAAGCCCCGTTGACGGCATCCGAAAATCACGTGATCCCGACCACTTTTTCACCGAAACTTATTCCCCTCAAAAAAGTGATGACTGATAACTCACTTTGGTTGGAATTTTTTGTTATCTGGGGTTTACAGACGTAGTCCAAGCTACAAAAACGTTTCGTAAAAACTTCCAAAGCAGCGTGAAAGGAATCTTTCGGATTTTTTGGAAAATTACCAAAACATCGCAATTGGAAATTCAAAAATTTACATTTTCCTCAAAATTTTCAAATGTAAATGTCAAGCATTTCTTCTTGACTCAAAAGATGCGTTGCTGTCTTCCGAATCCGAGGATGTCTGCATTGACTCTCACGCGCAATCCGTTCGCTAGCTATGGCCGACCATAGCTTCAAAAGCCGCGATCGTGGCAGTTGCGGGCGTTAAAGACTCATGTATGCTTTGAGAAAAGCCGTTGCAATAGAAGGAAACGGCAGTTCTACGTACTTCACTGATGATGCTGATAGTTTATCAGCAAGATTTTTACATGATATCATGCACTTTACATTATGTGGCTTCTACTCTTGCTCAAAAGTTTTTAAACTCTTAGATTTATTTGTCAATTCAACGCCTTGGCATGTTGCAAGCTTTCGATGAATCACTGGACCGGGCTCTGCTATCATAAAATTGCGATGATTCGAACCTGCGCATATCTATAGGCCTATTCAAGCACTAATTATTCTCCTCTGAGGTGACGCAGTCGATTCATTACTTGAATGCATTTATTTGTGTACCAAACTTGAATTTTGATTTCATCATCTTGAATACGACTACTGTCTGAAAGCTGTGAATCTAGACTAGAGGGAAAGGCACAGTTATGAAAAATGCATTTGCCAAAAACAAATAACAGATGTCGGGGAATTTTGAACGCAGTAACTGGCCCTACTGCACAGAGGATGAAAATGCATGCAATGGCTTAAATCTCGGAACATTACTTACTAATGTTTGTTAAAAACCCATTTCACTCACAACCCTACGATTGCTTGTTAGACACGCATGAAACATGTGTTGTGAACTTGGTGCTGCTGAAAACAATGATGCCTTTTGCAAGGCACAAACACGAATTTTTTGAAAAATGACGAGTAGAATGTTTTCTTTTTGAGTAGGAAAGTAAATGAGAACTCGGAAACCACAAAATGTTTCGGGATTGCATTTATCACGCAAACAAATTTATGTTTAAAATTTGTATTTTGATTTATGACAAGGTTTGCATAAGCATTTTTCTGCGTTTAGCTGCAAAGATTATCGGACCAGTAGAAAATTAGTTTGCTCTAATTGATCAAAATGTCAAGCATTTCTTATATGTCAAACGTTTGACATAAAGCAGGCCACTGTTTTATTGCTTTCTTAAAGTCGACCGGTTTTAATAGCAGGTGAATAAAAGTTTGGTCAAGCACAGCAGGTTACTGAAAAGGAAATATTCTGCCGTTACTGAATTTTTAGCTGATTCGTGAAAAAACGAGTTGACTAGGTTTGTCTGAATTAACGCAACTATGTTTTCGTATGTCTGACTACTTACTATAAAAAAGAGTCTCCTGGTCGAACGTACCACTTCGCTAAATACCCCACTTCCTTTCACGCACTGGGCAAACAGCTTGTTCTAAGCACACTTGAAAAACGTTCTGTCTGTGAGAAATGTTCGCTTCAAATGGCCACTTGTACTGCATGCGACACCGATATGACGAAAACATTTTTGTCTTGTAAGTTTTATTAATCGAATTCGAAACAAAAGCAAACTCCAAAAAGAATAGTGTGTGTTACAGCACGTGGCCAACCTTTCTTTTGATAAAGGTCGTTCATCTAAGCTATTGTTTTATTGTTACGCGATACTTCCTCGTTGTTTTCGTGATGAAAAGGTGACGTACAGCTTTGGCTTTATGGTTGCTTGAATTTATTGGACAAGAAAAAATAGGCAACATCTGTTTGTTATCCTTGTAATTAAACAAGGCACTTTCAGTTAATCTACTTAAAATTCCCCAGGAAGTAAATAACACTATGCTAGGGTTGTTCAAACAATAGGTGGGATAACAAGACCTTGTGACGACTCTTGACATGAGAAATCAAGTGAGTGCTTTATTTACTGCTCGTTGCGTTTGGAACTGGTTTGACGTCCACAATCCCTATTTGAAAGCCTGCACTTTGTCCAGGCGGTTCTTTGTTCCGGAACCCAAGAGCTAAAAAGGGCCCAGTGGAACTTGAATGTTCGCCTGTTTGTTTATGTAGAAGAAAAAAGACAATGAGTTGATTTATGATAAGGTTGTCGTCAGTGGCATAATAAGCTTGAAGGCAATTTTAATTGAAGTAAACAATTCTCGGCCAAAACCATTTTTTATGGTTACGCATCTGCCCAGATTGCAAATATGAGTGAAAAGTAGGCAAACATGCATTTCAGGCTTTTTAGATCCTAGCGGCTCATGAGCTGCTGGACTTGTAAACGTGACATAAATAATGTCCGCAAGTTGCAAAGCGGACGAGAAGTGGACAGGTAAAAGGCCACATCAAAGGCGACGTAAAGCCGTACAAATATTTTATTTTTAAATGCATCGCTGCATTTTTAAATCAGGGAAATCTAGGTATTGTTCGGGAGAAGCGAAAATGTTAATGGGAGTACGTTTTGACGATTTGAATTCGAGTTTCAAGTAATCTTATTTGTTTACTAATGAATGCATCCACGATGAAACCTGTTAAACATGGCAACAACAGTGCTGTCGCTGCTGCGAACAGAAAGACAAATTTGCGTGCATAGCCGTAACTAGGGGGAACAAGGGAGGGCATCTGCCCCCAAGCCCAGGATTTTGGGGGCGCCAAATTGAGGTGAGAATGTTACGTAGTAGTTACGAATTGACAAATGTCACCTGATATAAATAATTACGATTTGCAAAATGTCGAATGTCAGCCGCTGCTGCCCAGCTGTGAAATCTATTCAAGATCCAAGGTTCATAAAGCGATCATTTACGAAGCTTAGTGACGTTTTCGCAGGGGGAGCTTCTGCCTCCAGCAATCAGCACCCGCATGTGGTTTGACTGACGACTACGTCACAATGCTTTCAGACAGCCACAATTGTGGCGCAAGAATCTATGATCGACCATAATATCTGCAAGGATTGAGCTAGAGAGTCACTGGAGTTATCCGCGGATCCGTAAGACAGCCCCGCACATTTTAAGGTAGGTCGCGCCCACCTCTGACGTCATTATGTCGTCATTTCAGGGGGAAATCCGTTTTTCGCGTAGTTTACAGGACCCAGTTGCGTCCATTCAGTAGGCTACAGAGCCTAAACCAAACACGTTGGAAACACACTTTCTGGAAGTCAATCGGGCAAAATTCTGTTCAATTGCTGCGTCCATGCCTAAACCAAGAATGTCTATATTGGTTTTTGCGTAGTCTGTTCGTTGTAACTTCAAAGAAGAATTTTCTTCCAAGTATAGTTCGACTTCAAACAACACGTCAAATTGCAGATTAGATACGCACTGCAACACATCGACAATACTAGCGGCAATCATTTTATTAACACAGATTTGAACTATACTCTACATTGTTATCCACACAAATGCTTTTCCATCTTCAAATTATTTCTGATATCGTGATGACATCCTACTATCAGGACTGCTTCACATTTATACAATTGTGCCACCTACTATCAGATAAACAGTTTTTTGTGGACTTTCTGCTTTTGTTGATCAAAAAACATTATAACAACAAGGCATCTTTGCTTCGTAGCACAGCTAAGGTAGTTTGCAAAAGTGCAATACAATAGCCAGGAAGCCATTATTTTCAATACAAGTTACCCTCATTCAAGATGAAGAAAAAACCTCTATTTCAACGTTTGCTAAAGTAAAACCACTTACAAGAAACACAGCCGTTAATATTTTGTTGGTTTGCAAGTATGTACAATCTAAATCTCTAATTGGCGGTACTACAATAATATGCGACTGTGTGTGATTATCGCTTTGAGTTGAACAAAAAGAAAAAGATATATTTCTGACTACGATGTCAACCTCAGTTACTCAACCACCACAACATCAACAATATGAACAGCACAAAACGAATGTCGCTCACACACAAACACAGTGTTACCACTGCAATCAAAACTTGACTGAAACCAAGGTGCAAACGCACGCCCTCCGGAAAGAGATTTTGAAAAACCCGAAACAACTTCGTTGCTTTTACTTTCAAGCTTCCGACGTAGCTTGGTACATAGGGTTCAGCTTCTTCACTNAATTTTTCTTCCACCTGCTCTCTAACTTGGTTAGCAATTTCAGCAGTAAGATCGGTTGCACAAGTTGCGCCAAATCTTGCACTCAGTTGAGCTTCGACTGCACGCCCTACATATATCTCAAGCTCCTTTTCCAACATTGCTCGGAACTGCTGTTGTAGATGACTGTCGAACAAGCCAGCAATGTTGACTTCCAAAGCTCGAAAGTAACCTTGTGTGTCCATCTGTCTCAACAAATAAATTTCACAAAGATAAAACAAATGTGACAAGAACTTTTTTCTTGCTGCACTTATTATTTGGATTGAGCTTTTAAAACCAATACAACATCTCATCCAAGCAACAGGAGATAATTTTCTAAAAGAGCTATAACATTGCTTAGCTACTTTTCAAAAAAGTTTGACAAAGTTCGAAGCGTTTGTTACATGCAGTTGGTTCTTTCAAAATTACTTTTACGAAAATAAAAGTGGGTTTAAATTTAATACTCCCCTTGTATTTTTCACATAAACTCATTATTTTGAAATGTGTTTATGTGAAACTTATCCACCGTGCTGGCCTTAGCCATAAAAAGTCTGAAATCTATTGCGGTACAAGCGATCATTCGTTTTTGTCAATTAAAAGATAAAAACAACAGTCTGGCCAGTCATTCCAAATTGCTCATTATCACGGAACGTCACACTGTCCA
>JGI24021J15306_10007019_pt1 | contig 13662 bp, 9 predicted proteins | sample Ectturendosymbi1_FD_15306 | JGI IMG/M metagenome (IMG submission 15306) | reverse complement strand
TGTCATGAAGAGAGGGATCAATCTTGTGCCAGATCTTAGGGCCTAGATGCCTCAAAGACCTTTTTCCGTATTTGGTGTGGGCCATTTGCCAAAAATAGAAAGCAGTCGTTACAGACAGTGCACGCTGATTTAGGTAGCATGCAGTTCGAATTGCATCAAATGTATTCAAGAATGCAGATACAATGATTGAAAACTTTGTATCAACACTCCCTAATATATTTGACGTCCGGTTCCAAGTCTCAGATGTAGCTGGTATTTTTGCTCATTTTGCATTGCATTGCGTCGTTCAGCTTATCCCAACCTTTCAAAGATTCCTTGGTGCTCCACTTGATGCGCAGTCAAGTGTATTTTTACCGGGTCATTTCTTTCAATGTCCGGTCTACTGTAGTACTGCTGTTTACATGGCCGATTTATACTGACGTCATAAGAGGTTGTTTCAATAACAGTTTTTATGTTTGTGGGTGTATGCAGACGCGGACGACTTGAAGGAAAATCTCATTTTAGGCGACGTCCCGGTCATTCGGTCGCCGGCGATAACTACGGAATCGGCACGAAACTTTTCCCGTGTATCCACTTCTCTTAACTCGGAGGACAGTTCGTCATCCGATGAAGACCTGAGAGAACCCATGGCAGATTCGCCTCCTAACTTATCGGACGAAGAAAGGTGCGAAGTCGTTTGTCAGGTTGCGTAAGTTCTTGGCCAAATGCTTACCATTATCGCTCTGTATCTGGGAAAGAAGAAATAAGGGTCACACTGTGTCTTTCGATTGTGTATTGCAGCAGCCATTGAACTTTTGATAGTTTTTTAAACACATGCTCAGTTTATTGAGCATCCGGAACGAGAATATGCGATCAGATCATGATGCAGGCAGGAAGCGGCGACCGCAGCTGCCATTGGGTCACTGCGCCTAGAAAGCAACTAAAGGATTTACTGTTGTACAATCACACGGGTACATTTGAATACAACTGTGAAAGTAAAGAGAATCGCAAATAAAGATAAAAAGTAACAAGGATTTATTGTCGTACCATAAAGCACGTAAAAGGTTTTACTGTCGTACAATCACACAGGTTCGTAAAGAACATAAAAAATAGAACTGAAGCACATCTGTAAACTTAAAATAATCGCAAATATGAATAAAGTCTTTGAAAGAATCAATTAACAGTACAAAACAAAAAACAATCAATACTCCAAACTCAAATAATATCAAAATAAACTCATCACGACAAGCTGTTTACGTCAAAAATAACTAAGCCTGCATGTAAGCCACCCCCACAACGAAGCTATCTAGGCAGAAACATGCCATAGCAGCTCAAATCAGATCACGTGTAGTCATTCACAGTAAATCTTCCAATGAGGGAAACATTGCTGTACTTGCCACAGTTTTCATGTATACACGATTTCGAAAGCACTTTTATCTCTAATAGGTCTGCGCAATTTGTATTTGGAAACACCTTTTTTCTTAACCCTTTATCCAGGCATTCAGTTGACAGGGCCTACCCAAAAACAGCAACCCGTAGTGAACAAACAAAGAACTGAACACATCAATAAAAAGCGGATGAATGTTCAACAAACGCCAATTACCAAGAATCAACCCAGACTTATTGCTACATCCCACAAGCAGAATAACAAAATATTGACGGGGCGAGAACAGACACTAGACAGTAATCATTGCCCACACCAAAAAGCCGTCCAACAAAGACAAACAAGGTCATGTGTGTAGTAAGCTGCAGAGCTAGCCTTTTCCCCACCCCAATACAAGAGCTGTAAGTCAGGCTTTGCAATTCACATCAAGACTGGAGTGTGATCTTTGAAAAATCAAACTGAAAACAAACTTCGGTGCCTCTGGGCGAATGCAACCGCCGGAGCGTTTCTGTATACTTGCTCACTAGGTTCGCGCAGTTGATTGTAGATTGAGTGCATAAACTGATGAAACGGTATTGCTAACATAATACTTTTAGTTTTTGTTAGTTGCCAGTATAGCTACGAAACTGTGTTCATCGTGCCTCTACTAAGGGTTTTCTTTCCAGTGCTGGCGTCTTTCACGTGCCTTCACCTCGTCCTCAGTCACGCGACTCTGTAAGATCGCTCCAACGACCACACCATCCGCATTCAGAGGAGAAAAGCTTCGTCAGCCTCGTACGCACATCATCGCGATTGGGTTTATCTGGCCAACGCAAAGTCAGCAGCAGCCTCAACATCAACGCAGTTTACGAAGCAGCTAAACCCCGACCGCCGCCGAGAAAGGTCTATCAACGAAAACTGAACCCGTCGGTGGAAGCACGTTTACACGATCCGGCCATCCAACCGAAACACGTTGTCGTGACAACGCAGGGAAATCAGCGCATCGTGACGCTTCCGTACGTTTCACGAGGATCGAAAGGAAGCTGGCGTGAAGTCAGCGGCAGTTCCTTGTCCGTGAACAATGCTAAGGTTAACGGCGCAACGGACGAAGCCTCCGACCCCTCAAAAACTGTTGGTTTCGTAAATGTACCTGCAGAGAGCGAAGGCAGCAGTACTGCTGAAGGACAGGCAACGCTTCCGCGTGACGAGCAGAAGCCTAGTCAGTCCGCATGTGATCCCTCACCGAGCCGGCATACCATAAGCAGCAGCGGATACTCGAGTCCTGGAAGCACCAACGGCGCCTCCTCCCTCTCTCCGTCGTCTTCGAGAGCTTCGTCGAACTCTTCGCGATCCCTGAAACCGCACGTCGCCGAAACGGTGTCTGCTGCCAATAATATCACAGCTCAGCCGATTTTCGAAAAAGAAACAGAGGAAAGCGTCGTCGTCGAGCGACGCAGATCGGCGCGAGAAGAAAGCAACCAGGAAAACCGAGCTACACCGAGCCTGGAGGAAGAAGAGGACGTATTTCCAGTGAAGGAGTGGGTCAACACCAACGAGTATCGCGAACTTGAACAAACCAAAAACGATAGTGCCGTCCTGAGTCCTTACGGTGTTTCGTCGCAGGCCGACAACACCGTTCGGAACGATCAAAAACAAACGCGAGAACGTTTCGCTCATCAGGCCGTCGCAAAATCGTCGTCCGTCATTGCGGACGGTCGCGTGCGAAACTCATCCGCTTCGCACGATGAAGTCAATCCTATTGCGACGGAAAGTATTGTAAGTGATCATGATCACGAACGGGATACGCTAGGCGAAATGCCTTCCAGAAACATGTGAGTATGGCTGATATTGTTTGTCAAACATGTTTGATGGGTTTGCGCAAGCATGTTTTTTGCAAGATTTCTTGTTAGTTTACGTGGACATTACAGCATTGTCTGCCTAAATAATCCAAACAATCCTGTAATAATTTTTGTACTTTGTCGTGTTGCAACATAATTGACGCGAACTCAACGTAGCTCGACCTCCAACCCTTAGTTTAACGATAAATATTTCGTATCGATAAATCAGCGCTAAATTACTAATGAAGTTGACCCAAAATGATCTGGATTAAACCCATAACACACATTTGGTATGTTAAAACCGGCGCCAAGCTGCTTATCTTAAGCCGAGAAACTTGCGGTTCACAATATTATAAGTCAAGCAAATCTGTTATATAAAAGTAGCACCAGATTGCTGATTTTAAGCACAAAAGGTTCTGGCCTTAATTAAAAGACAAGCAATTCTGCGAAAATATCTTTCAAACACCTCATACCAACGAACTCTAGACAAAACTTTATAATAAATCTTGAAATATCTCACCGTATGTAGGAACAGAACGAAACTGGAAGTTTTGGTAAATTGTATAAGAAACATTAGCGCAACAAACGATTTTCGCTTAACTCAGTGAATGTTTTTGTTTCTTATTCGTTTGATGTACACTCAACTAGACAAATGTTCTTGATCGCTGTACGATCATTACTCTTTTTCTGATATTGAAACCTGAAGCGCTGGCATAGCATAAGTGCGTGTGATATTGATATTGATGCCTCCGCAGCATTTCTATGGTGGAAGAACGGACTCCGCGGACTTTGAAAGTGCAGAGTCGCGGCGCGTCATCAGCGGCACCCATCAAGTTGCGCTTCCCGGGTGGAAGTCGCTCGAAAAAGGAGGCCGCGTCACGAAACAGCCGAGCGTTTGCAATGCAAGCAAGCTCCGTCTTGACATCGTCGCAGACCAAGCCTGGGCGGGCGCCGGTCAAAGCCGTCGCTGTGGAAACGATCGCCGAGTGCGAACCTCCTGAAAAGAACCTAGACTCGCTTTCCTCGCGCTTGTTAGCGCGTGCAAACGTTCCTGGTCTTATGACTGACTCTGAATTGTCGACTTCCCTGGCTCAGCTCGATAAAATCGGAACGACGGTTACTCCTCCCCGTAATTACAACACCGTTTCCGGCGCAACCGGAAGACATATGACCGAAAAAAGTAGATTTTTCGAAGACGAACAACGGAACTTCAACAATAACAATGGAAGGTTTTGCGAGTCTACCACTTCGGTTTTCACTGGCTCTACGTGGTCTCTGAAGTAAGTCATTGGTACAACATACTGCTGATGCACAATGCGCTATGTGCATTCTAAGTTTGCACGAAACATTGTTTTGTTGCTACGCTGTAACGAATATTTTGCTATTTAGTTAAGTAGTATTTAACACTGGAGAAAAAAGTTATTTTCTTGTGGCGGAAAGTACAGAGAGTACAGAGAAAAAGCATATAATTGGCTGAAAATCCAGGAAAAAGCCAACACGCAAATTTTGAAATTTAGTCTTGGTCTGAATCAGTGCTTCACACTTTGTTTACTGAATGGTTATCACTGGTTAGGCTGACCTTGTTTTGCACTAGTTGCAAACCATAAATCGATTTTCAAGCAGCATTTTAGTTCCGAATGGATTAAAGTGCTGTAGTGTTTGCTGACATTAGTGGTGGTATCATTTTTGGTAATTACTATTTTGTTTTGTGAACGCAACTGCTGTTGTAATATGCTTTTGAACATAGACGCTTGGTCATCGCGGCAAAACCACCCCATTGCTTTGTAGTTGGTAAAAACCTGGCTAGGCAAATTTCGTGATGAAGCAACATGTTTGAAAAATTTCTTAAGTCGCAAATTTTCAAAAATTTATCAATTTTCGAAACGGTCAAATAGGAAACCTTCGCCCTCAAGATTTGTGCAGTATCTGCAATGTACTCGCGTTACAAGACGTGATGTAGTGGTTTTTCGTCGCAGTCCTTCGCAAGATCCATCCGTTCTCAGCAGAAATTCGTCGAGGAAATCTTCGCTGCGCAACAGACTAAAAGGAGCTTTCAGCTTTCAGAACATTCGCCGTGCCATCAGTATCGATAAACTAAACGAAGGCGACAGTCTGAGGTACGTTGTCTTGTGCACATATTTCAGAACATTTGAAAAAGTTACCACTGCGATTGAAGAGTTTCGCAAATCACTTCAATAAAGAAATTGCTAAGTTTGACGAATCACGCCGTCAATTCGCGCGGGCAAAACAAATTTTTAAATTCGAAATCAATATGAGTTGTGTGTTGTCAGCACTTCTGCATCGTGAAAAACACGTTTTTGTGCATATGTTGAGGAAGTCGCAAAGTTATTTGTCAGACGGCAAATCAACATTAATGGCAGATAGTTGGGCTAGCAGTCTTTCATATTACGTCACGCAGTAGGTTGGTATTTTTTCTTCAAGCCTCTGCGTAATTGCACCAACAGTTATATTATTTAGCAACTAAGTTATTTGTGGCAATTGAGTTTTAATAAAACTGGTGACAGTGCAGGAAAGACAAGCAGTAGTGAAACGTTACCGTTTGAAGTATTGCTGCGAAAAGTATTACACTTTACCCCACCGGTGATAACAGCTTACCTACTTATGTTGATAACTGCATGTGAAGGTAGTAGTTTTCTCCAAGATTCCTTTCATACTAATTTCGAAAACGTAGTACATTCGCAACGTTGGCGTGTTGGTACAAATGGCTCATTAAAATTGTATGAGGTTCGTTTCGTTTTTCCTGCGTATGATTTAGTGGGAGCGGATAAAATATGCTACTAAGGCCTTGCAGCACACGCCCAGATATGATATTTAATTATGCCGACGGTGGAAAATGCGTTCTTTGATTTGACTGCAGTCGTTATTATTATGTATCGCTGCAACTCAGGGTTACTGCAAGCGTTTCCTCCCCGCATTCCTTCAATAGTGGAACTAACAATGCTTGAAATATTGATGGTTATTTAAACCAACAGCAATCGTAAGTCACGCGCTTTTGCTTGTCATGCAGCCAGCGATCTGTCAGCCACAGCTACCTCAATGAATTCGGCGAGGACATCGCTCAAATGTCTTCTACAAAACACACGCGGAAGCCTTCCGTGATCAGCCCCAGTTCGGAGGGCATCGCGAAAGCGCCTTCAATGCCGTCCATATTTAACACCGTGCGCATGCGTAAACGAAAGTCACGAGAACGGCGTGCAGCCAGAGCGCGAAACACGATCGCCGTTGATCGGAAGCACGCACCTGTGCATGCAGACGTCAGGTCGGTATTTGTGACAAAATGTTCCAAGTGTCGATAGACGAATGCTGCCCGCTTAAACAGCTGATAAAAGTTACGCTGCTGTGGCTATGTGAAAGTTTTTGTTCTGCTCTCTTTGCTTACCGAAAACATGCTACTTTGCGGTCTAGTATTACGAGGAAGGCTTGGTTGTGAACAGTGCCGGTATTGTGGTTTGATAGTGCTGAGCCTTAATGTTCTGGCCGCTTAAATTTGTTCTCCAGTTTCACTGAGAACGACCGAAATTGTATGATACGTCAGAGAGTCAGTAGTTCTCCCGGACAGCACTCGTGTTAGATTTCATGTTGGAAAGCTTTCAGCGTCTTAGTCTGCCTCAGCCCAGCTTTTTCGCAAATGAATCAAACTTGTACCCTTCTTTTGTGGGATTTGCAAAAAGCTTCTCACTTTCTCGTTGGCCTCCCGTCACTAATGACGGTTTCCGTAAGGTAGAGGAAAAATCACGCACCATTTGTTGCTCCAGATTCTTAGTTAGACTTTTAGCCTTTTTTGAGCACTGCTATAGATTCGATCGCTTCACGTGGATTTTGCTTCCAAATTCAGCCAGATTCCAAATTCAGCAAAGTGTGCACTGATCATTGCGCTAACTTGATTTACTTAACCCTGCCTAAAGCTCCTTTTCACATCGATGGGTTCCAGCAATGCTTTTTGTCTGATTAGAATGCCGTGGTGTGGATTGAAACGTGTTTTTTCGTCTCTGAGATAAAAATCTATCGTCGTTTTCAGTCATCATCAGCGACCCAACTCGGTTCACGGAGTTGCACCAACGCGAAGTGGCGACGTCAGCCAACCCGGACATTTCAGGTCAGAATTTCCAGGCTCTGAGAGCAAACCTCAAAATGTGAAAAATCTTTTTTGAGATGTTTGCGCAATGTAGATTATTAAAAGGAAGACTCTCTTGGATTTTGGTGCGACACTTGCAATGGTTGTTGGCTGCTTGATTTTGAGCGTCATTCATGACTGTTCTTATACTGCGTTGTAAAAACGACGCCTTGTTAAAAGGAGCTTGTGTTGCAGGATTGGACAGAGTGGCGTAATGGCTGTAGGGTCCGCTCCCCCAATATTTGAATGAATTTATTTACCAGCAGACATGAGGTCCATAGTACAAACACACACTCTCTGCACAACGCAGATAAAAAACAAACATTTTACAACGGTGTTGGAGGTAGAACCACGGGGTTGGAGACATTCTTAACACTATTGTTCCCTGACCCATGACACTTCGTACAACACTGCTGCGGAGTAGGACGCTAATTCTTAAACAGGTCGAGGCCAGGTAAAGTATGAATGCATTGTGGCATGACACGCCTTCAAACGAACAGACACTACAATGTTCGAGCACTGTAATCAAAAAGAACACAGTTTGATGTTTTTCGATCCCCAAAATGAGGGGCGCCAACGCCAAGGTGAATGCCAAGGCTTATTTTTGCTCTTCCCGTTTGAAATTCGCATGCACCACGCCCCTTGTGAACGCCGAAGAAATATTAATTTAAAAACATTTCGCTTCGTGCGGAAGTTGCGGGTTTGCTGTTCGACGCACACGCTATTTTCTCTGTGTTGGACATTTTACCCGATGCAAGGTCGTGCGTGTTTTAAATTTCTTGTTTTTCACGACACTCGCTAAGACTGTTTATTCTGTTTTTACAATGATTCTGCAATATTCCGTAGTAACATCCAACGTGGAATATCCTGTGACATTTGATTCTGGGTAAGACTAACCTCAAAAAACTGTTTACGGATTAATTTGAAGTTAACATTGTGTGTCAACCTGGTTCGTACGTCCCCTACATTTCGAAACGATCTGTTTTGACTCGCTGTTCGTTTACTTATTAAGATATTAAAAGAAATTTATTGTGGGGCTCCGTAAATTATGGACAATCTCTTCATGGGCTCCGTGACACAAAGTTTGAGAACCCCTGCATTAGATAACGTAAAAGAAGTTAATACTGCGCATGACCAAGCGTTTGTGGCACCAGATTTCAATAACGTTAATGCGAAAGTGAGGTGCTGATGCAAGCTTTCTTGTCCGTCGTGGTTTCGAATATAATGGTAATGGTTTATTGTTTCATATGACTCAGCCAATGAGCAGAAGCACCATAAAATCCATCGCATGCAGTAAACCAACCATTAGCGAAAATTAGAGCAAACTTTGCCTCGAGTGAGGATCGAACTCACGACCTTGAGACTCACGCGCTGCCTACTGCGCTATCGAGGCACACCTAACGATATAAAGGTATCGTTAGGTTTGGAGCGGTCTCGCCAAAGCAGTGAAGAGCTTTTTTTCAACATTGTGAAAGAGAAGATCGTTGTGTGTTCACCAAAAATTGATATATGACTAATAAGGGTTTATTAAGTTTTTTTATAACCACGACAAACGCTGGGCGTGCGCATACCGTGTGAGATACAGTTTTACGTAGGGTTTTTGGACTAAGATAGCCAAAAAAGCCCTCCATTTCTGGCATTTATCAAAACCTTAGTTTAAATATTTTTCTTTTCTGTGTTGATTAGCAACGTGCAGTTGGAATGGCGTGTCCTGTGAACTCTAATAAGACGATATGCAAATCGAACTCCTCATATTCCCCATCCAAACGTTCCCACTGGTTCCGCCGCTGTTGAAAAAGAGCCTTCTCACTTATAGCTGAAATAAACGTTAATGTATAAATAAGAATTTAATAAATGTTTTGTTGCAGGCCCATAGGTCGCATCATCCGCATGGATCCGGAACTGGGAACGTTGCTTGTTGAAATGGTTAAACCTCCATCCGGACCATACGGTTTTTACCTTGCACGAAGAAAAGAAAGCGGAGACCGTGGCAGTAAGTATCCACTTTGTTTCTCCTGGTCAAGCCTGGTGTGCAGATTTCGAATGGTTTTGATTGCGTTTAACGTTCTTTTTTTGCACCCGCTCCCTGTTGAAAAACTAAAGAGCGCACAAACGTATTCCAACTAACTCTGCTTTGCAGGTGTTTACATATCGAGTTTAAGTGACAGCTACCCTGATAAGATGTACGCCGGATTGATGAAGTTGGGCGATGAAATCACGGAGATCAACGGAACCGCAGTTCACGATTTGCCTTTAAATGATGTGTATGACATAATATTAGACAGCAACCGTCTTCTATTACAAGTTAAACCTTCACAAGTGCACTGCGTATAGCAAACAATCACCGATTGCAAAATTAATGTCTGGGTTTTTCTTTTAGTTTTGGCGATTGAAAGATGTTGCCGTGACCTTGTTTTTTCGAAGTGGACTTATTTTGCGAGTTTACATTTTTGTCCACGTCGCGTAGTATTTATGCCTTCACACGTGCTCCTTTCTTGCACTGACCGGGCTGGACTCGGGCAAGCTCGCAGTTCTTGTGTGTTTTCTGAAAGGTCATGCGCGGACGTTGTTAATTTGCAGTAAAAGCTTGGATGGAATGCGTTTTTTCGCCTTTGAACCGAGAAAAATGTTAGTGAGATATAGCTCCGGTTATTTTAGAGCAAAAATTGAGAGCGGAGCAGAATTGGTGATATTCTAACTGGGCGTGGTGCGAACACTGCTGGATGCTGCTGAATAATACTGTAGTTTTTTTTTGTCAAGGAAATGCGTAGCTTGCACCGCCCTGCTTCGGACATTTGTGGAAACAGCAGGCTTTGCCCATGCATTATTGTGTCGTTGTGTGTTCGATCGCATCGTGCGTGTATCACTGTTTTCCTTCGAGTTAGACAGACTCCACTTGTGCAAAACTTTACCGCCGTTCTTCCTGATTTCATTCGTTGCTCTCGTTTTTACTCTTTACTTGAAAGATACACGAAGCGTAAAAATTGCGTTCAGCTCGTGCTTTTGTGAAACTGCGGGGATAGGAAAGATTTCGATTGGGTTATGGCTGATCAAAGCTAGTCGGGTCAAAAGAGTGGCCCGCGCGGGACTTAAAAGGGTTCAGAAGCTCAGGTTCATTGCATCCCGAATACAGTGTTCCTTTGTAGTGTAGCATCAGGATTTCATACGAAAAATATGACAGTTCCCTTTCATAACAGACAACCTTCATAACGGGTCTGTTCTGAAAGTGAACCACGATATGAGTAGTTAAGATAGATTGTGGTGAAAGCTTTTATTAAAGTCAGCCCAGTGGCGGATCCAGACCAGGCGTTTGGGGGGCGCCTAAAATGTCTTCACTTGCATACCAACAATCGTGTGTCACACAAGGGTTTTCTTTTGTAGATCAAAAAGTGGCTATTTATGTTATTTTTCAGGGAATAACCACAGTTTGAAAGCGCTTTATATCATTAATTCAGAAAACGTTTGACAGTGGGCCTCGTTTTTCACAAGCTACACAGATCTCGTATATCTACAAAATGTATTTGAAAGGCATGAAACATGCTGCGCGATAGCGTTTGCCACTGTTTTGGCTATCCCGAGAGAAATCAGTGAAGAACAGTGTCTGAAACGCATTCCCGACCTGGTTAGAAACAAAGGTTCTCCTTAGTCCTGGAAGTGACAACTCATGTCCCACGATAGGACTCAAATGAAAAGCTAAATGACGATGACATTTTCAAGCGAACCTTGTGCATTTACATGTACACGAAAGACTTATTCATTGCTGAAGTGACAATTCAAAACAAAACGTGAATGAAAGGCATTTGCAGGACACTATTTTAGGTAGCTTTGTTGACTATTGTAAAAAACGATCTTATAATCGCGTGATAGGTTTACACTGGGCCTTAAAGCATATTGCCCTAAAATACATTTAACGCCACTTATAAGGTAGATTTTCAATCAAGTCTTTCAATACCGTTTCACATTTTTCGACACTGGATTGCTAATGTGAAGAAAAAAACATCAATCCCACGTGACCAGGTTATCAAAGAAAGTTGTAACACTTTTCAACAGAAGTGGAAGCAAGCGGGCTGAGTCCCCCAAATTCACAATCAATAACTACAAAGTCAAGCTCTCGTCTCCACATGAAGTCATTTTTCAATTCATTGTATACTATTACGAAGACCCAGAAGAAACTCAAGCCACCCCCAATGCTGTTGATCTGGCGATGGATCTGCTTCTATCCAGCCAAGCCAGAAAATAGAGGAGAATCAGTCTATCACCAATTTAAACCACGAATCTTCGCCAACACCACGGTCACCGATAAAGAAAGTTTAAGATTCACCAGAAGATTGCGTTTTTGCTCAAATTTATATGATGCAAGCGGAATGATCTAACAACCACTAAGCTAAGCATTCTTCTGTCGGTTGCTGATTTCGCTAACCATGCGAAATCTGTCTTTTCATGGCCAGCGTGAGTTGTCTACGGGTTTTCAATTGCCCCAAACTGCCCCCCCTGGGTCCGCCACTGCGTCAGCCGAAACAGTAATGCCTAGACCAGGGTTCCCACGCGGTATTGAAAGTATTGAAATCGATTTTCAAGAACTTGAAAAAGTATTGAATTTGGTCAAAATGTTCATAAAGTATTGAAAAACTATGGAAATTTTAAATTCAGCCATTTGGTTATTCAAATTTTGTTATTTACCGCTGATGACAATTCTGAAGATGTTTTTTGCAATGTGTTCTGTCAATAGAATTTTCGAAAAATGAAGCTAAATGATGGTATTACAATCTTTTAATGTGGTATTGAAAAGTATGGAAAATAGTTCTTGAAAATGTGTAGGAATCCTGCTAGACTATAGCTTGTGGCACTTGTTAAAAAACAGCATGAGATGTGCCAAGAAATGTTCGTCGCCAATGCTGATAGGTATTAAGGCCGTTGCTAAGGATCGAACGAAAGGAGAAAAAGGATTAAGCCAACTCTGACTACTTCCCGAGATTTCATGCAGGGCCGTTTTTTATCACAGTTTGAGTGGATCTGAGTAATGACATGTGTGGCTTAAAATGTTCTAGGAGCTATTCTGAATCCTTAGAGACTTTCGATTAGCCTGCTAACCTAAGGGTTGTGAGTTAAAGCCAAAAATAGACCAAGAAATCTGCTCGTCCACCTAGTGGATATTTTGATTTTCTTCAAGAATAAAATTTTCCTGTCAATATTTTGGCTTGAAATTTGGTGGGAAATTAAAAAAATTGGTAAAAATTTCTACCCCCACAAACGCTAACCTGGGGTATATTACACCCATATTATATTTGGCCATAACTCGCCAGCAGCTTGAGTTAGAGAGCTGTTCAAGCCCTCTACAGATAGGGAAAGTCTTGTTTAGACTGAAAAAAAATTTAAGCTTGGGATGTCGGGTTTTCTGTTGATGTTTATATAACTACAGGATGCTTTGACATGTGTTTACATTTTGATAATGTAAACATCCTGCGGGAGTTATCGATACGATTTGGTAGCCCAAAGTTTTTTTGGATTAATTGGATTCTAGGCTGTAATATGAGTCTTTAGAGCCCTTGACCGACTTTCTAGCATTTCTGGTTCCAAAGTTATAGTCAAACTTCCGGAAAATTAATTAGGGAAATCCCCATAAATCCCCTAAGGAATTCATTCAAGATTTGGGGTCTTGTGGCTATACTTTCGGCACCAGAAATGCTAGAAAGTCCATTAAGGGTTCTAAAGACTTGTATATGGCTTAGAATCGAAACAAACTTTGAGTCACTAAATCGGCTCATTGTTCCGGCGATGACGTCATAAAAGAAGAAGCTAAACATTCTCCAATCCTGACGTCATCCACCAAAAACCCCCAAACGCAAATATTAAACTTTTTTTTCAATCTAAACTGCAGGACTTCACTAGTCTTTCGAGGGTTTGAATAGCTCTCTAGCATAAGTTGCTGGCGAGTTACCACTGGACGACTCACGCTTTTCCTGCATTTTTTTATTTTTGTGAAAAATGGGGTTTTTGAGTCATAATTCTGATTCCAGATATGCTAGAAGGTCAATCAAGAGCTCTAAAGATGCGGATGATCGCCTGGTTTCCACAAAAATTTTGAGCCAAAAATGGCTCATTGGATTGGCGCCAGGGCGCCAATCCAATGGTAAAGTTAGTCAAAGATGTAAAAACGTGCCCTCATTGTTGCGTCACCAACAGAAAATCCCAAACCCAAATCAAATAAAAATTTTAAATTCTAAACTAGAAGGCTTGCCGAATCCGTAGAGCAGTGGTTCTCAAACTGTGGTACGCGTACCACTAGTGGTACGCGAAGACCTTCAAGGTGGTACGCGAAGAGACCTACTTTCTGTTTTTCTTCACAA
>JGI24021J15306_10007016_pt1 | contig 13666 bp, 9 predicted proteins | sample Ectturendosymbi1_FD_15306 | JGI IMG/M metagenome (IMG submission 15306) | reverse complement strand
GGGAGACGACTTTGGTGGCTCAATCACAGATAGGTATGCGTTTTTCTTGCGGTGCTGATTCTTCCGAGTGTGATCCTGAAAGATCTGTTTGCTAGCTTCTTATTTCGGCCGCGATTACTATCTTCGCAGGCAGTCCAGGTTATGTGGCCTGCGTATAACTGTAAACACTGCCCTGGAAAGACGTTTCGGTTGCTCGTCGTCCTCATTTACAAAAACCGTCTAAACTCTTTGTTGGACAACACCTTGAACGTCTCACACCCATCGATTCTTGTAGTTGAGTTTTGGAATTGTATCATGATGCCACAAATAATTGGTCACAAGAGCAAATGATGCCGTGTCCTGTGATGGAAACCTTATCAAATATTGGCAAAACTACCATTTTTCTCTGAAATTCAAGTGTATTCACGAAAGAAGGCCTTACCTAAATTCATTTTAATCTATGTTTACTAAATCCTAACAGAATTGTAATCCAAAGACAAAGACGGACAAGAGTGGCAAATCGCGACCCAAAAAAAATCGTCGGGTCTTGAGTCCTTGCATTTCTGAGTCGACTGTAGTGTCCACCCAGACCCAGCTGGGTCAAGTTATGATTGTGACGTAGGGTCACATACAATTTTTTCATAAAAGTTCATTAAAATTTTATTCCTGAAAGTAATGCTGTCTTGCAAACCAATCAGTCTGTGCAGCGTAGACTTCGAGATGTTGTTTTGAACGCTATGAACTTGTTCAAACCACAGCGAAATAGTTTCGTGGCACGAAGACATTGCGCTTGACGACGAGGAATCATTTGTGACGTAAAGCTTTCCGGCGCACCTGCGCGTGTCGCAGGCTTGCGGAACTGAAAAACACTTGCTATGTAGCCATGTAAGGCGTACTCTCTTCTGATAAGGCACGATTCGAATAATGAACTCTGCAGCTCTGCAGATAGTCTGCCTTCCAATTCCCATGCTTTTTATTCTGGCATCAATTTGATTTTTCAAGTGTGAAATGATCAAAACAGAAAGTTCTTGCTGGTGGTAGCATTTCGCGAGGTCGCTCGGCCTTGCACTATTCGCATTATCAAGCTCATTGGCTCATTTGCTGCAACAAAAGTGCAACTTCATGTCTCATAAATGAGAACAATAAGGTGTGATGCGAGATATCTTTCATAGTCGACAATATGACAACGTCAATGCATCTGAATAGAAAACTCCTTGGAATTAAACTGTAACTTTGAAAAGAACATTTTTTTTATTACTTAAATGTTTCTGCCCTTCCCCCAGGGGTCTGCAACATAATCAACTGACACAAGGCATCAAAGCTCCTGCACTTTGCTTTCTCAAAACGTTTTACCCAAGTCTCCTATCATGAGGCGCAAATTTCGTGTGTTTGTGTGTCGAAATTGATGCCAGTCATTTCAAGATTAGCGACTGTGATTAAGTCATTTGATGAAAAGAAAGAACTTGATACAAATCGTTTTATTAAAAACGTGACTCTGTTCCCACTTCTTTCATGTACCTATGACTAAGAGACTTCACACCTGTGTTCTTTGATTCAAAACAGATGTGACCACTTTGTGAAGCGCATGCAGTGTTGTCCGTCGCATCTTGTTTTTACCGTGTGGTGTTGGGCCGCCTCTTCATTACTAAATGTAGAAGAAAGAAATGTTAGGCTTCCAACCAACCTGAACGACATTCTTGTGGACTTTTGCTCATGATCTGACCTTGCTGAAGCAGTTGATGGGCAAAACTTTGTGGAAGAGATAGAACTTGAAGGAATTCAACGTTTTCAATACGCGGTTCGAATACTGCATGTAAACAGTTCGCGCATGGCAGTGCGGCAGATCGCTTCCGATGCGTTTTTCGCTCTTTGACAGATCATCGATGCGCTTTGCGTAAAATCAGTGAACAAAAACGCAGATCGTTCGCAGCGTTTTTAATGCTCAGCATCAAGGCAGTCGTGCCGTTGCGATGCTGATGCGTTTCGTCCAAGTCAATCGCTACGGCTGGAAACAGGGTTCGCGCGTGCTGGGACGAGTGTCTGGCCTGATTGGGCGAAAATTACGCAGTACTTGATCAGGAAGTTTAGAAATGCGCGCCACACTTGCGGTGTTCGATGCCGTCGCTTTGCCGCGCAGGCTTCATCGACTACGTCATCGAACCGACGTTTTCCCTGCTGTACGAAATTTTTCGCCAAGTGAACAACCTGGTGATGGGCGCTGCGCCCTCCAAACGCTGCAGTGTCGGCGCCTCGGAATCGTCAGCGAACGATGGGAGACCGTCCCTTGCTCCCGGGGATGTTCTGAAACGGCGCTTCAGTGACGCTGGCTGCTATGTGTAAGTAGATGGGCTCGATCTCTCTAAGCTGTCGTTGTTCTTCTTCGATACATTCTTGGTGACTTTGCACCGAAAAGCGCAATTTGGTTAAACGAATATATCAGAGCAGTTAACTTGCTCTCAGAGCTTTCAACCTCCGGAAAATTCTGAAGAGCGTATGAACTGCTTTGCAGAAAAAAAATATGTTTTCGCTTTGGTCTTGTTCGAGCTATCGTCTGCTTTCCTTACATCAAGCCTGATGCAAACTTTCTGTTCGCTCTTTTGAGTTGTTCTTGTTTCGTCGTTATTTTTCGCTGATTCGAGTGTATGCGTTGCGGTTTGTATTTCTTTAGCATTATGGTGAGGGCGTTTTATGATTCCGTTCGCCTCGCCTGGTAACAATTACTTCAAGAAGAGTTTCTTGTAACCTTGCCCTGGATAAAGCAGCCATTTCCATTTGTAGATCAAAACCTTCGCAGATACACTGGGTCGCGAATTCGCTGTCTCCGAAAAAAAAAAACGTTACAACCAGTGACCGGAAAGACTAGGCAGCAAAAAATTTTGTGTGCTTTCTCGGGAACTGTAGACTTGTCTCCATGTCCATACGAGGAAAGTACTAGCAGCGTGACGCAAAAGACGGCAGTTCCTTGTCGTGACTAACAGGGTTATGACCCTCCTGTGCAGACCCAGCCTCAGCAACCGGTCGACTGTCTCGCGCACGCTCTCCAACGCGTCGAAGGAGTGTTTCATGTACATGGCGCACAATCGACGTCAGTGGCAACGCAAAGACGCTATCGGTGAGTTGCACGTCCTTACCGGACAGTTCTAAAGGCGGCTCCACACAGAATCCGGTTACGGCTTACGAACCGGCTTGTGGCCAACTTAAAACAATTTTAAGTAAGCCGGAAGCCGGTCGAAACCGAGAAAATGCCGTTGGCCATAAGCCAGATCGTAAGCCGTAACCGGATTCTGCGTGAAGCCGCCTTAAGTGTGTAGAGTGAGCTGACCATACTTCGTCGGTTCGCATTCCGAAGTAATAGAACCACCCATGGTTGTCATCCTATTTTAAAGTGTTTTACGTTGTAATATATCAATGGAGCAGCATCTAGCTGCACAATCTGAATGTTGGTAGTATATCTCTCTATGCGAAATATTAACGAGCGCTGAAACAGTAACATTAAATTCGCTGCTGGATAACGCGAGTGCCACCTCATCACCAGAAAGGCATGGCTCCAAGAGCGAGGAGGCCGCCATCCTCTTGGAAAAATTGCTCAACACTCATCTTCCAATTGGAAATCTTGTTTTTTCTTCTATCTACTGTAGCTATAAAAAGTTATGGCATGTGCTTGTAGTTGAGTATTGGATGATTTCAGTGCACATTAAACGGAAATAGAAAAGTTATTTCCCGTTCAAAGAATTTCTGTCCGCCCTCCTGCAGTGCGGTCTTCTAGTTCTGCTATTGCTTGACGATCAATTTCATCGAGACTGGGTTTGCTAAGAATGCCGGTCTCACCCAATGGTCACGACTCTGGAATTCAGATGTTGTGCATTTATTCTTATTGCGAACATAACAGCCACAATTATCGAATACGTTATGAAAAAAGATATACGTCAGGCTTAAGAACAACAGCAGAAGTCATACGGCAGGCTTAAGAATAATTGTGGCTATTTTGTTCGCAGTAAGAACCTACAACAACTCCGTGCATTGTTTACCAAAACATTTATTTGTTGTTTGTTCGTTTGTTTATTCTTCCCTAAACCTCTTCATCTTCGAAGTTTTTTAAAGCGTAGCTGATCCTCTCAGGGACACCAAACCCGTTGTGTAAGAAACAAGATACTCTGAAAAGCTCAACCACCCTCGTTGTTTGTGCCGCAGAACAAGAAAACCAGCTCTTCGGAGAAGAAGCCTTCACAAAGGCGCCCGCTTTTGCAGTAGAGCCGCTACCTCTCCCTGCCGTTCCACTGGAGAACGGCAGCGACCAAACACGGAAGGGTCCTGGTATGAGATCCTCCACTGAGAGAACAATCGATGCTTCCGAACCACCATAGCCTTCCGGACGCGCCGGAGTCGCGCTCTTGAATATTACATATTTTCTTCATTTTTATCTGCGCAACACTGCGCGACGCAGACGGAGCGCTCGCGAACAAAGCTCCGTCGCAGGACGCCCTATGCCATTTTTGTCGATTTTTTGTTTCTACTTTTGTTCACAGGAAGTACCTGAAAATACCTGTTTACTCAGATAGTGTCGCCTCTGGAGTACTTTTTACTTCAAGAGATGAAAGGATTTGGTGGATGTTTAAAAAAAAACAGCAAAAAAAACAAAGTATGAGTGTGTAAACGAAAGGATAATTTTGCTTTGTCGCTCGTTTCTTCACAACCTACGCTCGAGCAAGATGTTGCGAGTTTTTTATATTACTACTGTTTAAACGAACAAGAATGAAGGTGTTGTTCTTAAGCGTGCCGTATGACTTTTCATGCAGTCCCGCAGAGAGAGAGAGAGATCGTTGCTGTGCTCTTGTAAATGTAACCATTCGGCCATTTTGTGCAAAGGAAATTCACCAGTTTTCTATGTAGATCGTGGTCAGTTGCTCCGACAACAAATCTTTTCACTGTTGCCCCGTAAACAACAAAAAAACGCGCTGGAATGACCGTTGTCCTGAAATGCGTAGGTACCACGTTTCACTTACCCATCCGACGTTACATCTGCAAAGCATGCAACCAACGCACGTCGTGATAAGCAGCGGCTTGCTGGCGTTCCAACGTTTGCGAGAATTGATGCCTGTGAAAAGGTGCAGTCTTCCACGGCGGCGTTTCCTTGCTACAAGCCGTGATTCAAATGCTTGGCTCAAACTCGTCGAAGTTGAGCGGAAGCGCAGTATGTTTCGACGAAAACCTCGTCGCACGGCAGGCCGTTTTGCGGCCTCGACGCGGGCAACATGATTTGTGCTGACGTTGGGCAGAAGTCCTGAGATAAAATAAAGTCAACGGTTCCCAGTGACAGACTTTCTTTCGTAGCTTTGGCGAGTGATTTTGAGAAATGCCCATTAACTTGAAAAGCCACCATATGTCCTTGCTTTAAGTTTTCCAGGCACAATCTTTCTTGCCTAAAACCTTCGATGCTATGTTTGATCAAGACCTCCCACTAAATGACCATTGCCGAATCCCATTTCAGGTAAAAAAAAGAAATTACTTCGACAACCGCGTTTGGAAAACGTAAGCTGTCCGAGAGAGCGCTCATCTCTGTATTTCTCATCTAATCTTAACTCAATTTAGTTTTAAGAACGATCCTCTTCATGTTTTGGACGTTGGGCCCACATCACAAACACTAACGCCACTTCGTCTCTCCTTGAGTGCTTCATTTCTTTCAGTGGTCTGGCTTCCCGCTCTATAAACTGTCGGGACCCTTTGTTTTTTGACGAAGGTTGCGTTCATAATAATATACAGTCATATGTGCATTGTCGTCGTCTACCTGCTGATCAAACATTTCACTCCTCACTAAAGTTTGAATATCACTGTGTGATTTTCTTTGCAATTTTGTTTTTAAGTACATAACAAATAAACTTGTTCAACGTTGACTGCGGATGTGTCTTTAAACAACGCCGAGAGAGTTCCAAAACTGAGTTAGGATCTGGAATTTCAAGTGTAGGTGTGGACAGGGAGGTGTGCAATGGGGCCATGCCGCCCCCCAAAAAATTCTGGCAAATATTGTTTTGTGCTTCGAGAGGCGGTGTCCCAAACAAAATACTGTTGCTCGCTTGAAGTCAAAATATTTGGCCCTTCACAAAGTTTTGGGACGATTACGTCACTGGTTTCAAGGGTGGGCATTCAAAAATCTGCGAGTTTCGTGGTTGAAATATGTATCGGGTTGCAGCAGTGGTTTCACGTCCAAGAGTTTTCATGTGACTTTACCTAATTAGAAATTGATGCTGGTATGTATCATCGATGAAAAACTGGAAGTCCCCCAAATGCCGACAACTTCAGCTACTCGAAAAAAGTTTTATTACAAATATTTCGATTCTGTTAACTCCAACAGCGATAGGTTATTGCCAGCAGCTGGACGGCATATTTGGGAAGCAATTTCGCAGGACTTCTGTACAGGCGAAAGGTTGAGCGCATCAAGCGCCACTTGAATTTTTATATCGATTAGTACTTTTTAATGATGAGCTGTTATAGCTGACCGCCAGTGGTCTGACGATGCGCTGTCGCTATGCATAGCCGTAGCCAGGGGGCGATGGCCTCCCAAATTTTTAGCATACCCAATCATTTTTTGTTTTGAGAAGCGGTGCCCCAAAATGCTGTTGCTCGCCTAAAGTCAAACATTTTGCCAACCCCAAATTTTTGGTCCGCCCCTAAAATTTTGGGCTGGCTACGCCCACTAGCGTGCGGAGGGGGGAGGCCACTGTGCCATGGCCACCCCCTCAGACCGTAAAAATAAAAAAATGTAAAAACAGTATTGTCTAAAACTTGCTTCCAGAATGCGTAGAAATGCGTATTTTTAGGTGTAATTTTGCAAAACTTTCCCGGGGACATGCCCCGGACCCCCTAGAATGGCCGTGCCTTCGCCACATCCCAAAAGTTGATTTGTGAAGAAACTTGCCCTCCCCTCGGAAATTTTCTGCGTACGCCACTGTCGTAATAAATTGCTACAGTATTCACCTGCGCAAAAAACAATCAGAAATAAATTTGAAAATTGATCCTAAGAGCAAAAAAACTCTTGAGAGAAACCGCAAGCTTCAATAAGATCCTAAAAATACACACAACATGTAGATTCTCTGGAATGTTATTCTATGAAATCCATCCTTTGGCCTGCATGTCACAGATCTTTTGATGTCTTGCCAGCGTGAGGCCACAAGAAGGGACGTAGCGAGGGGGTCAAGGGGGGCACAATTCCCCGGGCGCCGAATCACTACGGGACGTGCCGAAGTCTCAACATGTCACACGTTCTTTCTTCAATAGAGTACATTTGCTTCGAAAGACCTCAGGTTCGAGCATGGTGGCACCAAACTTGCTTCTTGCTCCGGGCGCTATCTAACCTCGTTACGCCCCTGACCACAATGAATTAAGTTGTAGCCTTACAAGATAACAAGGGTGCTGGGAACAGAAGAACTTACACAAATTTTTGTGGGCTTATGATTTTTGCTGCTTTTTCATTTATTTCTCTTAACCACGCAGTGTCAAAATATTGGTTGCGATATGTCAACGAACTGCAATGGAGATAATTAACTGCTTCATCAACGACACGCCTAAGACACATTTTCTACAAAAATAAAGTGATTATAATACAGATGATAACAGAGAATGTACTCTAACAAATAACATGTTTTCAAAGAACTTGGTCACGCCACGGCATTGATCAATCTGGCCTGAGTACATCGAGACCTCCTTAAGATAGCATTGTAGGTTTCGCCTAATGCTTGTAGTGTCTTCTTCGGTCTTGTCTCCTTCTTGGCATTATCTCGCTTAAGGGATTTTGAGCACTTATTTTTTGTTGGTAAAAACGTTTGCGAATGCGCTTATTTACGAAAGATGTTCATCTAGTTTGTTGAACACTGTTCACAATCGTCAACGTATGATACTGACGCTGGGCAGAGGCTGACGTCAGCGAACTGGTTTTGATCTTGCAGATAATTTTGAGACAGAATGAGCGACTACCCAAAGAAAACTTCTTGTCACTGAAATATCTTCACAAACACAAGATTGGACACTGGTCCTTTTAGGCAAACATTCTAGCTAGAAGAATAGTTGCTCATCTATAATCCTAAAATACACTCCCCTGGCAAAGGTATTTTAATCTTGTGCGCAGACGCCTGATCGCACCTAAAAACAGTTGAATCTCGTATTTGAATAAGGACTGAGGATGCGTAATTTGACGTGAAATCGATTTCCTATTAAAAATTTGCTGATCGATGCTTTGCTTACCCAATCGTGGAAAGTACATACGCTGTAGCCCATTATTCAATAGTTGCATGGCTTTTTATCATATTGTAGGAGAACTAAGAAAGCTCGCCAACTAAGAAGCAAAGTTTATGCCTTTCGGACACCACAAAATTCGATAACGCCGATTCGAAGTTTCCCAGTCACATGTTTTACGCAGGCGATTGATTTCGCCTGAAAACAGTTTAAGCAATAATTTGGTGGACTAGCTTTTACGTGTTATGTGAAATGGTGTCGTATTGCTTTTCTGACAAGGAAATGCCATCTACAGCATGGATGTCGGAAAGACGTTTTCCAGGGGGGAGGCAATAGTGGAACTTTTCAGGGGAAGCCAAAGATTTTTCTAGGAGGGGGGCAAAAATGGTGGAATTTTATTTTTCATACTCGAAACTAAGAAAACAACCTTTTTCTGCTAAAAAGGTGATAGGAAAATGTAAAATTTCAAATCTAGAATGGGCCTTACACCCCCTTCCGTCACCCATGATCTACAGTATTTTGAGTAACAAGAGTTCTTGAACTGCGCGCAAATTTGTGGAAACCATTGTCCACCAAACTTTTGAGACTGCTATGCCACTTTATAGCTTCAAGAAAACTAACTAGGCCGGAAGAAATAAGAAGCCCAAGGAACAGTTGTCGACCCAGCAGCTATTGCAGTAACATAACTTTAACTTAACTAAAAATCTCAAAAGCACTTTATCTTATGCTTAAAGCCCTTTAAATTGTCATAACTTCTTTTGCCTAAAATATTTGTATCCTCTGGGATGCCGGAGCAGCGGTAGGGCAGGGAGACGGTACAAGAGTTGAGGGCAATGGAAACTTATAAAAAACAAAAGAATCTTTGCCAATATGCTTGTTTCTGTTCAGCAACAATGTTGACCTCAAAAAGAATAAAATAAATTATAGAAACCATTCTGAATTTCCTGGGTGCGCGAATAGTTGCAAAATATTTGTCTCAGTTCGATCTTGATAAACCATGAAACTGCCTATGATACTGTTATGAAAAGGCACCTCCATCCCCGTTGCAGGAGTGGGATCAAGGCTCCTGCTCTCCGGCGTTCCTGTCCTGCACTATGCGAGATGACAGCTATTGTTTTGACTTGTTGCAGTTACGAAAGCGCAACACTTACATATGACTTCCCCTTCCCAAAGATGACACAAAATCTACTTAATAATAGCATAGGAAACGGTGAATTGGCAATCTACGCACACAAAAACCAAAAATTAAATTCAAACAACGGCCCAAATAGCGCTAAGAAAAGTTGCATTGATAGTCAGCAGTAACTTCAACACTGACCGATTTGCCTTTTCTACGCTTCCGCAACAGACCACGTGCTTGCAGTTGTTACATGAAACAATCAAAATAAACCATTATTTTACAAACGTTTGTTGTTACGCAGTAATTAATACAATCGGCCTCAACAGTTAACTACGGCCTCGGAGACGGCAATTTTTTTATGCCACTCCGGAGTCGAACTTTAAAAATTTTTGACTCCTACTCCAAGCGGCTCAAAAATTTTGAACTCCGACTCCGCATCCAGGTAAGAGTTTTTTGAAAAGTACCGGCAGGTAGGTTTTTCATGCATTTTTGTGACTCAAACCACCAAGTAACAGAAATGCAATGAAAACAGCAAATCACCGAAGGGCGGAAAATTAATTCCATGTTAACAAAAAATACAAATGAGAAAAACAATTGAGGACTTAGGAATCTTGCAAATTGGTGTAAATTACATATTTGAGAACAAAGGTTTAGCGAAAAGCCTTATGGGTCAACTACTCAGTCAGCCCTATTCTTGGCATAAATCAATACTACACTGACAATGCAATAATTTGAACACTGAATGGAAGTTAGTAACAAAGCACAACATTAACGAACAACAAAAACACAGAGGATGAAAAAGATGCCTATGTAGAGCGTGGGTGGAGTGTGCACTATGAAGGGTGAAGGATACTACAGAAAAAGAGGCACGACATATAAACATAAAAAAATGGAACGAACACGTGAATGAAGAATCAACTGATATTGTGGCAGGAGAACAAGAAATTTTTGTATTTTTTTCCAAATCGAAAAGATGAAAGATACTTCAAGTTTTCAGGAATTTCAGACCAAAGTTTGCGACCAATATACATTAACGAAAGCTGACCCAGAGTTGTCTTCACTCTGTGTAAAATGTAGTCTTGCAAAGAAGCAAGTCTTGTTTGATACTTGTGTACAAGTGCAATCTTACAAAAGAAATTGTTAAAAGTGTTCAGGGAGTCCACAGTTATTTTATTAGTACATAACTTTGGCAATTGAATAATCTAAATAATTCGAGAGAGTTAAGTTCAGGGGAGTCCACAGTTATTATATTAGTACATAAATTTGGCAATTGAATAATCTAAATAAATCGAGAGAGTTTAAAATTCGGAACTTAAAATAGAAAATACCACTTTTATTAATGTTATAATCAAGGGCTGGTATAGCTTTGTTCTACAAGCTAATTAGAGGAAGTAAAGTAGTTGTATTGGTTCTTCCCAGTTAAGTATTTCCTAAGTTATATAAGAAATAAAAATAATTTCTTTTTTTATAACCTAGGAAATACTTAATTCTTATATAACTTAGGAAATACTTAAATCTTCCCTAATTAAGTTTTTCCAAGTTATATAAGAAATAAAAATAATAATACAACCAGTTTGGCATTCTCTAAAGTAGGTTTTATTCAGCAACGATTGCTGAAATCGATAACATATTTCCACTCTTAGAAGTTACACACCTGCAATTATAAACTGCTGCCAGAAGTACGTACTTAAATCCAGGTGCGAATTAAAATGTGCAGTTTATAGTTTTGGTTGCAATGAACACATGGAATGTCTGGAATAATGTTTACAATACAGCAGAGCAATGTAGCAGAAATTTTAGTATGCCACCATTGTTGTACATCACAGGAATACTTTCGGTTTAAACAAACTAAAAATACACTTACTTTTACACTGCAATTAAATTAACTGTTATTTGCAAGCATTGTGGTTTAAAATTAAATGCTTGGATAGAAATCAAGTAACGTTTTATGCGGACATAGTGTAGCTGTGACAGATGCAACAAAAGCAAACAACGTGCAGCACGCTCTGTAACTTCTGACACGCAGAACAGATAGCAGAACTTGAAAATACCACAAGAATTCAACATTGCGTTTCTTGCTCTTAGAGACTCGGAACACAAATGTCTTTTGGAAACGAAAAAAGCGCTCCTCTAGTGAACTATAAAATGTAATTTATTGTTGGCCAATGTTTCGGAAGTATTCAACTATACCTACCTTTATCTGGGCGAAACAACTTGTAATAAAATCAAGTGAGTAACTTGGCACCTGTCACGCGGAGGTACTCAAGCCAAAGGCAATCGAGCATCACGAAATGATAAGCTATGCAATGCAAGCATCATGGCACCGGACGAAAACCTAAGGTCGATAACAGAACGCAAGCAAACCGTGCAAAACCACAGTAAAAATGCATGAACCGGGCAAGGATAAAATAAAATAAGATATCATCAGCACCATCCGAATTGTTAGATGATGAAGACACTCAAGCGAATTCGTTATTTTCCTGGTATTCAATCAATCCGGGTATGTTGAAAGCTAGATCGTAGAGGGCTTCTTTGCATTGATGCGTTGATTGTCTGTGAACATCATCCTATGCTGGGCATCGCAATAAACAGCAGCAAAAAAATTTTTTTCTTTAAACAAGTTTGCTTCTTTCCGCTCTACAGGTCTTTTCATGCTTTCGACTACACTGCTGGTCTTGGGTTGTGACAAATGCCATCTTATATATCCGTTCTTTAAAAAAACAGAGTTAGATCTTCTTTCTGCACCCTTTTAGCTGCGCATGCATCCATTTTCAAGTGTAAAAAATTTCAAGTTCTTTCTTCAGTGCTAATTTCTGTTCCTTTGCTTTTTTTATCGCCACATTTATAATGTTTTTTTTACCCAAAGAAATANAAAAATTTCGTGCCATCTTGCCTTCAGACTTTGAAATGCAGGTGTTTAAAAAACTTAATGGAAANGAGTTGTGAANAACCAAATCNAATATTCCTTTACGGAATTTAATTGCGTCCATAGCCATTGTAACCGCTTCACTTGAAAAATTTGATGCCCCAACTGNTTGATGAAGGTTTATAATACTTTTTTCGAGTTGCAAGGACTTGGGTGGTTCTTCTATTTTCTTGTACGATTCCTCAACTTCATTAAATGTCCACTTGCCTCTTCAAATGCTCCTAGTCCTTCAAATTATGGACCTTGACGTTCCATGCTTACTTTGATCTAGAGCTAGTATTGAGTCAAAATGTTTTTTCCTCTCCTTCACCTGTGCTGCAGAGGCAAACGTAATGCGTCTCATTGTCGGTAAGAGTAAAATATTGAAAAGCAGTGGATTTTTGCCGTTTGTGCTCGCTTGCAACTGGCAAGAAGTGAACGAACAGTTTGAGGCACAATTCTGTTTCTGTTTGGCTCTGGCTCCACAATCTAGAATTTTTGGCTCTTGCTCCAGGACAATTTGGTCCAAAAAAACAGAAAAAACTTCTATTATTTATATAACTCGCTTGCCTCACAAATTATATCTGTGGAACCGGAACCCACATATCAGGCTCAGGGTCCACCATTTGAAATTTTTGGCTCCGGCTCCAGCCATCAAAAATTTCTTGGGCTCCGGCTCCACAGCCCTGATTAAGAACACATCAATGAACGCAGTTTCACAGCCACAGNTTGTACACAAGCAACAAATGCGTACGGATAGAATGGAACGATACAGCAAGCTCGCGGCACTGAATATATAGCAGTGTGGAAACATNTTAGTCGTTCTCAACATTTTAACGCCATACAGCCCACTACAAAAAACCTAAACATTTTCGCGNTACAATTTCACCTAATTAATACAGTAAATATGCTTGAAGAGTTTAGTATTTTTAATGCNATGACTGTGTCTGCTTTCGAGAGCAAATCAAACTGATGAGAGGCTCCAATGACGTCAAGTAAACTCGTTCATCGTCAATTCCAAGCAGTCTCTCTCTTTATTGCAAATAATTCTAGTCAGTGCTGAAAATCCATACTTGCAAAGCAGTGAAGAATCGAAGATGCAAATGGTAAGATAATTTTGACATCTTTCAAGCTGAGCATTGGATAACATTCCCTTGTGGAAAGCCAAAACTCATCTAGGCTTATTTGGGCAAATGTTGATAGATAGAAAATGCTGTTTTCTAAATCAATGAGCTATTCTTCTTTGGCATAGATAGATTGGCAATTCCGTTTGATCCGAATGGATTAAATTATTCATTTGTAATTTGGGAAGTAATTTCGAAGTGATAGCTGTAGATCAGGCAATGTGTTCAATGTTTATTGAATAATCCTCATTTTCAACGAAGATTCGTAACAGTAAGAAACGCATCTAAAATTTCGCTTGAAATTTTACTTTT
>JGI24021J15306_10007014_pt1 | contig 13667 bp, 10 predicted proteins | sample Ectturendosymbi1_FD_15306 | JGI IMG/M metagenome (IMG submission 15306) | reverse complement strand
TTTGTTACGCAGGCAGGTCACAAGATTTGGTAACTAGGATTGTTCTAATGTACTACTGGTGGTCCAAGCTTCTTTTACCTCATTTAACTTTAACGTGGTGGTTTCGAATGTCTGCCAACATTACGGATGGACTTTTAGGGAGACACGAGCAAAGGACCGTCTTCACTTACACCAGGGGTCTCCAAAATACAGCCCGTGGGCCAAATGCGGCCCGCAAAGCTATTTCACCCGGCCCGCGAAGCGATTACATCCGGCGGCTAGGAGATTTGTCAATAATGAAAAAATACTATATTTAGGAAAAATTTCTTGATTTGGTAAAATGCAACATATCCTGAAACAACCACGTTACGTAAGACTTCCGGACCTCGAAATGTTCTGTATTAAGTTATGTGGCCGTCTGAAAAAAAGTTTGGAGATCCCTGGCTTACACGATTGACGTTTACCTCAGATGTTCTTGGTCGCCCACTCCTCCCTTTATCTACTAACACTGTACCTGTCTTCATAAATTTTCTGTGCCACGCACAAATCGAAGGACATGATGGGGGATCTTTATCCTACTTAGTCTTGCCGTTTCGCTGCGTCTGCATGTCAGACTTTGTCTCAATAAACCATGATACACATTGTGCTTTCTCTTGAGAGGCAGAAGCCATCTTTAGCGTTATATTTAACAGTAATTTACGGAAACATAACGCATTTGAAAGAATACCTGAAACAAAAAATTTCAGTATGATCACAAAACTTTAATAAACAATGATTGAAATGAAACAAATCTGGTTAAGATTTTTTTTCAAGTGACTTTGTAATAAACTTTGAAAATTGTAAAGAGGCTTTATGGACAATGAACACCCTGTACAATGTGCAATTTTTATCGAGCAACTGGCATCTGAAAAAGGATTGCTGTCATATGTTGTAGTCAAGATGGGAGTCTGCAGGGGGCAAAACGGGCATTTGCTTCCTGGAAATTGGGACTAAGAACCAATAAATTTTGGATAACCTGAAGTCAACAGCTTAATTCCCATTAGTTGATTTAATTTTTGCAATGACAGTTTATTTGCCGGTATGATACATTGCACAAGGGCCAGGTTCGCAGAGGCAGTTTGAGAAACTTGCGGGCGGATTGTTCTGCTGTTAGTCTTTATTGCGTAGCAATAACAAGACAACAAATATTCAAAGGTTCACTTCAATCAGGGGCGGATCCAGGGGGTAGGCGATTGGGACGATCTCCCCCCTAAAACTTACGAAAGTAACTTTATTCACCATGACTTTTTACACTTCGTTAAACAGCATTCGCGATATAAGGACATTTTGTCGTGCATTGTTTTGTCACAGCAGTGTTCTGAAGTTTGCTTTATCTCTCTTACAGTAGCGAAGTCGTTATGGCACTTGACTACCAAATGTTACTGAAATCGCCCCCCCCTAACCTTACTGGCTGGATCCTCCCTGACTTCACTACCGGATTAGGCATTTTGTCGCATGTGACTGCTCAATGCAAACATCTTGGCAAGTGATAGCAGTGACTGCTGTTTGGAAAATCTGCAGATAGCCTACTGGGGAAATCAGCGCTTCTTAACCTTTTTCGATTTCCTTTACCCCTGCCATCGATTGCTGCATTCGATGTAGTCGCGACCATAACCTTCGAGACCGAGACCAAAACCGAGACCTGGTTAAAATTTCGAGGCGAGACCGAGACTTAATCAAAAACTCCAAGACCCAGACTCGAGACTTGAAGTTTGAGACCTAGACTCGAGACTTCAAAATTTGTGCATTTTGCCGAAATTTTTTAAAAATGTCGTCATCACTTCTGACTTCATTTTTTTTCAAATTTCTGGCATTTTTTCCGACGTGTTTTGTTGTTTCTTACCTGCAAATAAAACAAACGAAAAAACGTTGAGTTATAGAAATTTTAATAACCCATTTCTTTGCAGTATTCAAAGCCTCGAGACCTGAAACCTTCGAGACCGAGACGACACCTGAAGCCTTCGAGAGCGAGACCGAGACTCGCAAAAATGGGTCTCGAGACCGAGACCAAGTCTCGGGACTCCATTACTGGCATTCCCAATCACCCTCTTGTGAATTTATGGTCGATGTGAAAATAATCTCATTGTACATCGAGTGTTCATTGTTAGATCATGGCATTTGCTCTGCTTTAACCACGATATGCTTTCCGCCATATGCAGCAAATTGGCTACTACAAATATGGTTTGGTAATTGATTACAGACTGAGACTCAGATTCGCAAAATGTTTTTTTCCCTTCATCAACACATGCGCTATTTGAAAAGATAAATGGAGAAGAGGCTTTTTACTAGCAGAGTCATTTACGACTGATGAATGGAAGGAATTTTACTGTTTGCAGTTCGCACAAATATTCGTGCTGTTGCTTGAAAAACTGCGAGCAAATGATTCTGCAGTTTTATGAATGAGCCAAAAACTGGTTGCTATGTTCAAAATAGAAAAAATGCGTTGAGCAGACGGCTCGTGACTCGATTTTTCACTTATGGGATGAAAAGCTCATACTTAATATAATCGCCACTTCTGGGATGAAAAACCCATACTTACTATGATCATCATCTCACTTTCATCTTCCAATTTTTGAAGTGAAGAACTTATTCTCGACCTTAACATTCCTTTTTGAACCTGGTTCTTGGCGTGTCCTGATCGATTTCATCTATAGATTTACATTACTTTCCTCACCAACGTACGGTTTTTCTGAAGTGGTAAGTTGCTGACTACAGAGGACGCAAAGTTAGAACGCTTGAAGTTCAGCATTTTATTCACAATTGCTGTCATATTTTGGATAAAAAAGAAAAAAGAAAAATGCATGTTATCCGAGGATACAAAAACTTAGGAACAGAAATATCATTCACCCTTCATACACCTCTCTTCTTTCATTCACCCTCGCAAAAAGTTTATTCATCCTGGCAGGGTCGGCCTTAGAAAGTGCTGGGCCCGATTGGAAGCTCTTTTGCGGTGCCCCACTCAGTGGCGTGGGCAGAAATTTTTGAGGAGAGTCATCAAGCCATAAAGGTAGAAATCATGAGTGATGTGAAAGAGCGAGTCCCGAAAGGGAATGCCAATCTATGGGTATCTGGAGGCATGCCACCCAGTTTCACCTCTCCAACAGAGACTTTCCATGTCCGTTCTATGGACATCTCCGTGGTACCCAATAAATCCATGAGTTACTACACTCAATACCTCCTCTCTGGCCAGGTACCTACCGCGGGTACGGCAGGCCAATTGGTCATGTTTTAAATGAAATTAACAACATGTTTGATATGATCAGCCAGCAATGATAAGATACCACAACTTAGCTACAGAACATCAACAAATGAAAAAGCGTGACAACAAGCCAACCACTGGATTTTTTTCCCATTAACGTTTTAGTAGAAAAATGTTTGTCTCTTAGTTTCGAGTTGGTAAAATGAAATTTGACCACTGTTGGCTCACTCCTGAAAAAAAGCGTTTGGCCACCTTCTGGCCAAATCCACTATTGCCTCCCTGGAAAAATCTTTCCGACGCCCATGCTCCTTTGTGTGTAGATCAGGGCTTCTCAAACTTTTTGCACATGTCTCACTATCCATCATACGCATCATTTCGCGACACCTCATCTATGCTGATGTATTAATACAATTGTACAAATAAGACAATGTTTTTCAGTTTTTAATTAACGACATCATTTTGGAGCCGGAGCCAAACGCTTTTAGATGTTGGAGCCAGATCTGCAGTCAAAACCTTCAGATGTGGGGAGCTGGAGCTATAGCGCGAGCCTGAAATTTGTGTTCCGATCTGCAGCCCTATTTTAGGCTATTGCAATCTACGATACGGAAAATGCATTTGTTAAGATAAACTTATTTTTTGTACTTTAACATTAGCAAAGTTCCTCAGCATTTTGTCCAAGTGTAAGCCTCTGCGAATTTCGTATTCAAAGGCCATAATCGCCAAACTGTTTAGGTGCTCTTGTTGGATTGATGATCTCAAATAGGTTTTAATTACATTTATAATTTTCCGGATGTCACGGTAAAGGGGAATAGGGGATGGTCAAGTAAGTCCTGAGGGCAATAAACTCTTTAAGAATAGAGCTTCCATATCAGATGTCTACGAAGGAAAACAAATATGGCTATTAAAAGACTGGCTGAACAATACACATTTCGAACAAAATTTAATCTTCAGAAGACAAGTGGCAGTAACTATTAAAACAGCAACAACCGTATCGAACTGTATGTTGTAGCAACTATTAAAACTTGGCCTGCCAAGTACGAAACGCTTACAACTGAAACAGAACACAGCTTCAAAACTCAAGCTTTCTCTGTCTTAACCAGCTGCTATACTGAAAAAATAGACCACACATTAACGAAACAAAATGACCACTGTTACGATTCTACAAAACGAAATCTGATGAAAGAGGTTGTTAAAACCGCAATTAACTTTGGTTTTTGTTGGCAACGGATCCCACGTTTAAAAAATACTGCATGTGGGCCCCGCGCCGGCACTACATAAGCAACTTCAATAGACAGTGTAAGTTTATGTTATGTTAGTAGGCGTAGCGCGGGCCCCCTCTGGCACGGGGCCCGATTGGAAGCAATCGGTCCAATCGGCTAAGAGCCGGCCCTGCATCCTGGGGTGAACCATTCACCCGGTTAAGAAACACTGGTGTAAATTATCGTAATATACGTGACTATTGATGCCAACGAAGCGCATTTTTTGTGCCTGTTGCCGTAACATGGGGCATTTTCGTTGTGGTGTTGAAAGTGAAAACCGTTATGTGAACGTCCATTTGTACTGCAACGTCAGTAACCTGAAAAAGATGAGCAAAATGTGCGACGTTGCTCCCCCTGGAAAAATTTCTGCGGATGCCCATGGTAGTCAAGACAATGCAACGAGTCTCTTCAACGTTTTTCCTTCATATAGTCTCAGATTACAGCAAAAAATCCACTTCGCCGCTGGCATTTCAAAAGGGGCTTATTTATACCTTGATTTAAAGTCCTTGTTCCTGACACAACTCAACTGAGAACCGAAGTAGACAGGCAAACACGACGCATGACCCTTTGTGACGTAATTGAATAGAGATTGTTGCTTTCGACACTGTCGTGCTTGTTGTCTCGAACACACTACAATGTGAAGCAGTGTTGCCACTGCTGGTTTTTTTTTCACTAGATCTGGGGTTTTTCTGTTTTGTCTGGGGTTCTGGGGTTTTTATTGAAAATCTGTTTTTTTTTACTCTGGTCAAGTTTTAGAAATGTATGTTGTATTACTGTATTTTCCATTGAAGAATACAGTAGTGTCACAGGCGTAATGTGCAGAGTCAGTAGTAGCCAGTACAGATAGGCTAAGTAAAGAAGGGCTACAGTGATGTTATTAACCGAATTGTTTGAAACGTACAGATTCATTAAGCACCGACTAGGCATAGGTCAGCACTCTAATCAATCGCTGATATGTCAAGGGCTGCTTGTACATGATTTTAGAATGCTTTTTTGGTTTCGAAAGATGCTATGGTTGAGAATCTGTTCATTGTTTTACAGGCGCATTGTGATAGGTATGAACGTAAAATTTTGAATGTTAAATTAGAATCAAATATTGCAATGAATGCAATGGTTAGGATGTATAGAATACTGTAAGACCTTGAATGTATCATCTACATGTTTCATTTTGTGCATTTAAGTGAAAGTAAACGAAAACATTAAAACATTTTTTAGAAAAGATCTCTAGCTTTCTTTCATATTACTTCATACATTTGATTTGCTGCTGGTCTACTTGTAAATTATCAGTATGTTCAAAAATCGACTTGGAGCGTGTTAAAAGCATGATGCAAATAATTCATATTACCTTAAATTTTATGTGGAAGTGCCGGTAACGTACATTTCAAGCTTGATTTAGACTTTTTAAAACATTATGTATGTCTGTTTTTTTTATTATTTTCTGGGGTTTTTCTTCAAAACAGAGTGGCAACACTGATATGGAGTAAATAAACTTCATCTGTTGCTCTACCTTTGTACTACCAATTGTACGAAGAGATGTTATGTTTTTTGCGAGTATTTAGGTAGGCCCAAACCGATACCTAGAACTGTACGCTCAATCTTGCATTTACCGTGCTGCTAATGGTTGTCTCGCGTGATGGACAAGGGTCGTGAAACGTTACTTGCACGTGAAAGAAGCTGTGTCATACAGGTAAGTCGTTGGCGTTGTAACTTTTTGCCCGTTTTGCGCTTTCGTGCAGATTTCCTGAGAGAGTATGTGAGGTCAATCGAGCAGCAAGGTATTGCGCAATACAGGAGGCAGTAGCCTAATAAGAGCGAAATGAGAGAAGGACCAGGAATTAGTGATGGGAATTTGTGCCTTCAAAGCTTTCTACACAGTAAAAAAGTGGTTTGTACAAAATTGCATTAGTCTGATCTGAAGGTGGTGCTATAGGTTCGTTGCAAACTTCTTCGTGCAGTTAGGGCATACTCAATACTGATGCTTACCTTAGGAACACCGTTCATGGCCACCAAGTGAGGCTGAAGTACCAGGCTAGCACTGTCTAAAGCCGCTATGTCCAACCCAAATTGCTTACTGAGCCAAAAAATATGTCACTATCTTGACCAGGGCCTCACATTGAATGACATATTATTGAGGGTCGCACATTAGATGGCTTACTTTGATCTTAGCAAAGTAAATGTAGCCTAAACGAATATACTGAAAGTGTTCGAATCCTAACTGCAATGATAACAGACGAGGTAAAATGGCACTGAGGACCACCTGCACCAAAAATGTCAAGTTCAAAATTATCAAAACAAGGGCAGGTTGTCAGTATATAGGATACTTTTACTACAGCGAAAGCTAAAACTGGGCCGCACAAAACCCTCGACTGGGCCGCATGGTTGGACATAGCTGGTCTAAAGATATAGTCTGTTTGTTAACAAAGCTTAAGTGAGTTGTGGCTAGGCTTAAGTTAAGCCAGTGCTTCCCAAGTTGTATTAACTCCCAACGTACTAATCTTGTGAATAAAATTTTCTGCGTACGAGTTCAACAGACATGGTTTGTTGGGAAAGCGAGTTAAACAATACTGTGGTATTAGTTTTTAATCGACCAAATCGTTCTGGAGCTGGAGCCGGATCCACAAGCTTTTGGAGGTTGGAGGCGGAGCCAAAAAATTTAGATGCCCGGAGCTGGAGCCGGAACTCAAGTTTCGGGCTCCCGCTCCAGCTCCCTGGTCATAAGCAAAAAAGGCCAGATCAACCCTAAAAATAAGCCAAATAGCACTAGAAAGAGCCAAATACAAGATGAATACACCTTTCAAAACACCCAAACGCGCTTTCAAATATTTTATAGATGAAAAGAATAAAGCTCACTCCATTAATTAACTTCTCGAAACTTTTGGTCTTTCTGTATCTTGAGTAATCTGAAACTGCAAACCTAAAAGCATGAAACAACAAAAAAACAGTGTCTAGAAATCTGCCAGTGCCCAGAAATCTGCCAAAATCATCTTTAAATATGCCAAATCGACATAATAAACCTATTTGGCCAAAAACAGCCAAATCCCATATGGCCTTATTTCAAAAATGAAAAAGCCTAAGGAGTTGAAAAAAGTCAAGAATTACAAATTTGGCCTCGAAAAAGTCAAACTGGCATCCCTGGTTTTAACCTCTTCGTGGTCATTTACACATACATCGATTGGGTTTGAACAGGTTTTTTTAAATTCCTAAGATCTTTATTTGGTATGTAAGCTTGCGACACCCTTGAAATGTCAAAACGACAAAAGGGTTCCCTACGCCGTAATAAGATGTTTTCATTCTTGGCGTTGTTTAACTTTGTCTGGAACGACCCTTAGATTTTTTCAGACATCGTTTAAAAGAATATTGTACAAAAAGATTTAATTCTATGTTTTTATTTTCAAAATTGTTTTTTTGTATTTGCTTCCAAATTTAATTTAGTAAGTTGGCTATTGTAAAATTCCCTCATTTTCCTATTCTTTTTTTGCGAAGCACTAATGCATTCGTTTGTCGTAATTTCGATTACGATTAAAAATTTTTATGGCAGGTCATCGAGGAACTGCGTCACTATCGCAAGAAGAATGTTTATTTGGAATCACTTGTAAATGAATATAAGCGTGAAAAAATAAAATTGGAGAGAGACGTGCAGCAAAGCGCAAACAAAATACAAGTGAGAATTTTTATATGTAAATCGGTCAAAAATTTATTACTAACACCAAATAGCTTTCGTTGTACGTCTTGGTTCATATAATGATGCAAATGAGGTCGTGGGGTGAGCTTATTGCTGTACTCTAACCAGGTTGTAAAATACAGATTCATATATTGCATTTTCGTTTTTTACTACAATTTTTTACTCCCCTAGAACCCCATCTGTATTTGCTCCGGTTTGTTTGCAAAAAATTAAGTTACACTGCCTCGAGAATATTCTAAAATATCTACCGAATCAGCATTACTTTCCCTTGCTGAGTCCGTGGTTTGAACACCTAATAAAGTCCTTCTAGCCATGATGAAACATGTCACACAGATATGACTATTTCTTGTCTTTTTAAATCTAAGCTTGTGTGCCAAGCGGCAGAGCTGACATATTGAATACTGAATCATGAAAGATGTTGTAAGCGCTCGTAAAAGTTGAAATTTTCTGCGGTCAAATATTACGTTCTAGCCTGAAGCCTGCGCTCTAGGCGGCGGCCTCGTTGGCTTAGTGCAGAGGTTCCCAACCTGGGGTACATGTGCCCCTAGGGGTGCATTTGCCTATCTGAAGGGGTACATTTAACGTTAGCTATATAAGAAAATATGTATTTGCATATCTTTTATTTCCAAATATTTATACATATATCAGTGAATATTACTTTCAAAAGCCGCTATATGCTTATTGTAAATATTTTGTCATAGGAAATTTTAGGGGTACATGTTTATCTGTTGAAATGCTGAAGGGGTACATTGTCAGAGAAAGGTTGGCAACCCCTGGCTTAGTGGAACTGGAAGGGCCGGCCCCGACTCCACCATAGAACAATCGCCGCGCTACCACTTTATGAATTGTTTAAATTGGAAAATCCAAGCCAGGACTACCAGTATTTTAAGGCTACAGACCGAATGGCTGCTACGGGGTGGTGACGGTAATTGTAGCATTTGGTAACTTCGTAAGACCTATACGTACGACAGGGGTGGGCGGGATTCTACAGGGTTTGTGCGGCCCTCGTATGCCTGTGGCAAATGTTTAAAAAATCAAGTGTTTGCTTGTTTTCTAATTAAGGTGTCTGTTGGTTGCATTAGCTTAGAGGGCGCACCACACGATTTTGGAAGGTGCCCCTTTGACGTTTCACGGCCCACTGTTGCAGCCCTCTTTCTGTAAAGTTTGTCCACCACTGTCCTAAGATAGAAACAGTCATTGTACTTTAATAAATACTCGTGGTATCTTGACTTATTGTTGTATTTAGATTTTGTGTGAGGAAAGTGTAAATCTTGCAGCAAATAACTGCCAAAATGTTGGAATTCTGCACTTTGTAAGTCTTTTTTCTCATCAAATCCTGCTGTTTAGAAATCCGGCGCAGAACATTTTCAATTCGAAAAAAACTCCTATTTTAAGATTGCTCCTGTCAATCTGTTGTGCGTGACATATTTTTAGCCGAAACTCTTTCGATTATCATACATGTTTATATGTTTGCGTAAAATTCACAAAGTTTGAAATTTATTTACTCGTCAACGTTAAGCTCGTCACATGAGCAAATGATGGTTTTTAACTTTTGCAGTCGGCAATTTTTCGGTTATACTCAGAATAATAGTCAGTCTTAATCAAATTCTTGCCTACGATGCATATCCAAAAATAGTCATCACTTCGATAGGAAAACGATAGTGTCTGCATCCAACTCACATTTTAATTTTTCACTAATTTGTGTTTTTCGCTCTCACGAATGTTGGTGCGATATATTAATCAATCCGTAGAAATTGCATGAGCTATTACTAAACATGTGGAAATTTACTTGGTGATGCGCGTAATACATTCAAGTAGAACTGTGATGTAGGAAAACGGACCCAGTGCACATGTAGAACTTTTTTTCATGTATGCTGCTCACAGCAAAACTTACTTGCTGGCTCGGGATTGGGTTCTGGGGTAACAATGCTGCGAACAGCCACCTTAGCCACACTGTCTCTAGCACGCCGTGCCATGGAGCCTGGACACCTGCTCCACTCAGTGCTCACCTGTCCATCGAGTGCAATTGTACGGCGCCTCAAATCGAGACACCCATTTGTACCCGCCGCACAACTCATAGCACTGGGCGGCTCACCAATAGAATGCGGCGTGGGCGGACAACCCTACAAGACTCCGCACTTTCATCCCCGACACCGGCACCCAACCCCTCGGAATGGCCCTCCCAAGAAGTGCCTGGGTCCGGCTTAACCGCCTCCGCACCAATGTCGGACGTTTCCGCTACTGCGTGTACAAATGAGGTATGGCGTCCTCTGCGGCCTGTGAGTGTGGCGCAGAAGAACAAACCTTCGATTATGTTATCCTACAATGTCTAATCCATCGACCTCCCCATGGACTGCATGGCCTGACGGTTCTGGACGATGAGACAATCGAATGGCTGCTCAACACCTGCCCCGGCGGCCTAGCAGTGGCTATGAAGAACTGAATCAAAAGATGAAGAAGCCCTGGTGCATTCAACAGCAGGGTGCTGCTCTTCTGCCTGGTGCCTTAGTGCTCACACCCGCCTCACTGATTCTGTCATCAACGACGCCTTGCGAACTGTGACTGGATGCCTGCATCCTACACCAGCAGGAATCTTCCTATACCCTCGCGGACATCCAACCTGCTGAGCTTCGTAACAATGGAACCACACTGTCTCAAAGCATGCCGTGCTATGGAGTCTGGACATCTGCTCCACTCAACGCTCACTTGTCCACCGGGTGTAAATGCACGGCATCTCAAACGGAGACACCTGTTTGTATCCGCTGCACAATTCATCAGTTCATCTGAGGACAACAGAAGTGCGGCGCTCTGGGTGGATCAACAATGGAATACGGAGTGGTTTGGAGAAAACTACGAGACTCCGTACTTTCAAATACGACATCGGCACCCACCCTCCTGGAATGGGCCTACCAAGAACAGCGTGGGTTCGGCTTAACCGCTTCTGCTTGCATGAATGGGGTGCGGCCCCTTCTGCAGCTTGTGAGTGTGGAGCAGATGAAGAACAAACCATCGACCATATTGTCCTCCAATGTCCAATCCATCGACCTCCCCATGGACTGCACGGCCTGACGGTTCTGGATGACGAGACAATCGAATGGCTGCTCAACACCTGCCCCGAGATCTATGTGAGAGTTTCAATGTTGAATGCTTTAAAGTGACCAACACTTCTCGGTCGGAAAGTGTTAACGTGAGAATGTATCAGGGCGCGAAGGCGTTGCAGCAGTAAAGTGTAACATAACAGTGATGAGGCGTACCACTTTATTTCTAGAAAAGACAAACGTAACTGAGCCAATTTATTCATTGCACTTGTTGCCCACATGCCTTTCAACTGCCCAAACGTTCCTGATTGAAAGAGGAGGTATACAAGCCCTAAATTTTCATTTTTAGAAAACAGACGCACCGTACTTCATCTATACCTCTATGGTATAAAACACAAGCGTGTTGCTGCGGGGCTGGTGAAATGAATCCAGGAGTGTTTTCCGACCCAACGTTAACTCATACCTTTGTTCTTGTTAATGCAAAATGCTTAAAATTTTTTTTGTTGAATTTGATGTTGGATCTATACAAATAAAAGTAATTTTTACAGACTGCTAAAATGTGGAACTTTTTGATTGTAAAGAAAAGTTTTTCGAATTTTTTTCATATCAAATGGCTTTCTTCTGAGGATCTCAAGTGGCAACAGAGACAGAGGAAAATCAATATTGCAAGTGCAAATACGAAAACGCGTGCAAAAAAGTTTTTTTCGAACACAATTTTTTCCTAATATCTACCCCATTGCAGGTGCGGAAAAAATACTTCATGATGGAATACTGGATAGATTGACATGCTTTTCGTGACTTTTATTTATGAAAATCTTCAGGAATTGAGCTACGATGCGGAACAAACCTCCAACCAGCTGAAGCGTTTTGAAAAATTACTCCATGAAGGGCAAACAGGAAACGACCACAATCTCAAGGCTGCCTTGGAAAGCTGCGAACGCACTGTTGCTGGACTGAAGCAAGAAATTGCTGATATGTGCGCTGAAAGGTACTTTCCGGTAGTTTCCACTTCAGTCTCGGACGTTTTTATAGCTTGTGTTGTGGTTCTGTTTGTTGCGTAGAGGAAATTTGGAACAGAAGCTGTCCTGCGCTGAGCAACAACTGTCCGTTAGCAAAAAGAAGATTGAGGAACTCACTCGTAGGCTTGCTCAATTCCATAATTGCGCCGATAAGCTAGAAGCTCATCTAACGGAAGTACGTTGTTTTTGTCTTGCACTAGTTCTTGGTTTTCTCCATGGTGCTTACGGGGGTACACCTCGTGCCGAATGAATTTGTATCCGTTTTCGCCATTGTTTTGTGGTTCTCAGTTCGCCATTGTTTTGTGGTTCAACCCTAACGGTTTGCAACAAAAGCTGAAATTTGGTACTTGGTACGTGCTAATGTTTCGCAGTTGTTCATTCAAAGTGCACTTTGTATTCGTATCAATGTTCATTGTACGGTTGAAACTACCGTTTTTTTGTGTGTAATTGTTTGTAAACACAACAGGCATTAAAGCGGGAAATTTTAGGCAGTGGTCACCTTTGCATCCATTCGAATTTTTCGGGGTTGATGACTGACTTCCGGGCTATGGTGAGGTCCTCCCATGGTATGTGAAAACGAAACTGCTATGCTAAACGCGCGAATACTCAAGGTACAGACGTACAGGTGCAGTGCACGGAGAGAGTAGCACAAGCACTTGCAATATAGTGCAGAGATGGGCACAAATCATCAGTGTGAAAACCGAGTCCAATCCAGGTCATCACACCTTCAAGCCGAAGTCCTTCCAATCAGTGTTGAGTTGCGGGTTGTTGTCGACTTACGTCGAGACATTCAGTCTTGCTGTCCAGTCATCTCGAGTCTTTCAATTTTGTTCAGGGACAAGCGTTTTGGAGATTTTTTTCTGAAACCTGAAAGTAATGTAACAGTAAGCTTGTTCGCAAAAATTCTGGAGTGCTGAGATTTTGCTAAAACTTGTGGAAAACTTTTCTCTGGAAAAAGTGACGAAAAAAGTCCCACCTTAAAAATGACATGGACGAGTCGTTCGTTCTCCTGACTGGAGCTGAGTCTTTTTGAAACATATGCTCTGTCTCACGTCACTCCCAAAAATTACTCGAGACATTTCGAGTCCAAGCGCGACTTGATTCCGACCGAAGTCAATGACTAGAGTTGTCACATCGCTGATAAAGACCACCATCCCAGCACAAGCAAGAGACCATTTAAGGAATTTTGCCGCCATAAATCCAAGACAGACCACCATTTCACAAGACGGTATATCGTGGGTATCAACAGGAATGACGCCAGGTCGCGTAAACCGTCATTGTCAATAAACAAACGCTTCTTCCTTCATAAGTAAATAAGTAAATGTAGAAGATTAAGAATCTCAGCCAGTGGGATGGTATAGTGCAGGGGTGGCCAACTTGTCTTTGACTGGGATCGACTAGAAAATTTTTTGATAACTCGCGATCGACCAGGCGGTTATAAAGTCACAAATA
>JGI24021J15306_10007013_pt1 | contig 13668 bp, 7 predicted proteins | sample Ectturendosymbi1_FD_15306 | JGI IMG/M metagenome (IMG submission 15306) | reverse complement strand
AACTCACAATAGGCAAAGGGCTGGATAATCCGCTTTGAAACAAAAGACATTTGTAATTCGTGGGGTTCGAACCATCTGAACTTGATGTTGTTATCTGAAAAAAATTGTCACATTAGCGTTTCCATAACTTTCACATATCTCTTTGACGTTTTCAGCATTTTACATAAAAGTAATCAGTGAATTTTTGTGGTTGACAGTTTGCAACCCATGGCGTCACCACGAAAAATGCTTAAACTCCAACAAATTAACAGGTTTACATAGAAAGTACTACACGATTTTTAGGTTGAAAACTGATTGAAGCAGATAGTAAACCGAACGCAGTGTCAAAATGAACTTTGTTTGAAGCTCGATGCATTCCATTGCAGTCCCCAGTTTTCCTAATGGATTTAAACCCCAAACCAAGGCATTCCAGTTGAAAACGTTCAACCAAATATCCAAAAAGCGAGTTTTGGTGCGTCTGCAAGGCAAGATAACTTAAAAATATGAAACTCCTAACCGAGCACACTTTATCAAAACTTCTTCGACTTCCACTGGCTCTTAAGAGCAGGCTGTAAACAGTTTCACCGGGGCTTTGTTCATTAATAGCTAAAATATTTTAAGCGTCAAAGTGTTGCAATTGGCTGAGCACATGCAATCAGAGGTGGCAGCCTGGGCTCAGGGTTGTTGGGTCAGTCTTTTAGGCCAAATTTTCAGAAATCTGACCTTTTTTCAAGTTTGTTGGCTAGCAACATTGATTTTTGGCATTTTGCCCTTTTCCTGGCCTTGCATCGAGTTTGTTGGCCCTGAAAATTCATTTGGCCTTTTGGCCTTTTCACGCTGAAAAAGTTTCCTTTGTAGAAGGATATTTACTATTCCGTTTTTTTCTGCAACATTTTTGCAAAATTCTTGTGATAAATGCTGTATTGTTGGACCGACACCCACTTTCTGATGTTAGTAAGATTTGTGGGATGCGCGATTCGACAGAAAGAAGTGTCCCTACTGCCGCAGAACAGTTTTGCGCCGGTGTACTTGAACACAGCTCATTTAAAGAGCTTCCAATATTTGCTCTTATATGTTTGGTCACCCCGGTTAGCAACACAGATGTCGAGAGTGTTTTTTCTCTGTAGTATCCGGTGTAAAAACTAGAGCAAGAAACAGAATGCAATTGAAACTCTTTGATCCTTTTGTCACAATTCGATCGGAACTATTGCTTTCCGGCAAACGTTGCAGATATTTCACTGCTGCAGCAGAAATACTAAAAAGCGTTTACTGTAGACGTCATGTATTCGTTCCATAGTTAATTGCCGGTCCCAGATCTGGATCATTTTTGTGAACCGATTGTGAAGAATGTGTTGATGTCAGACCTTGGCCCTGTTGTCGTGTTTGCGTTATTGCATTTTCAATCTGGTCTTCATGCTTTCATGCTATATCAGCTGTTTCGGTTATACTTATCTGCTTGTATTGCTTTGGTTTCACTTTTTGTTTTGTTAAGAATTCGTTCAGACTAGCGTTCACCGAAGGTCGCATTGCGGCAGTTTATATAGCAGCACATACATGCACTGCAGTAGATTGTAAGCTATCGCCTGGTGCCTACCGGTAGGTTCGCAACGGTGTTCAATTTTAAGATCTGGTGATATTCTTGTTATTTAATTGTTTTCTTATGACAAAAGAANAGCAAAACCANAANTAAACTTGGCTTTTTCTCNGGCCTTCACATAAGTGCNTTGGCGTTTTTNGGGCTTTTTNAGCACTNTTTGGCTTTTATTGAAGTTTTCATCNGGCAAATCTGGTTGGGNTCGGTGGTGAGTCATACTCAAGACTTGACAAACGGTACTTGCCGCCTGTCCANCCTGTNCTCGGCGTTGATGGGAAGGTGCAAGAAANCGNTTCACGCGAGGTGCTGCCATTGACTCGCATCAGTAAAACATTCACTGCGAAAGCAGCCGCGTGGCCACGGAGCAAGTCGCAAACCATTGTGACACTCCCATAGAATTAAGTACAAAACGAGCCTAAAAAACGAACTAATTTTTCTGTCTCTAAGTTATTGCAACAGGCTAAAACTGCAGTGTTTTCACTTTTCTTGCGAGTGGATATCAGTTTCCTGCACCAGTGTTGCCCTGCCTGGTAATGCAACGCAACATACCGTTCATAAAATTTCAGGATCAGGAATTAAATCATTTGTGACACTCGTCATAAAAATACATGATGGCATTCATTGCATAAACCGAAAAGAAAAATAAATATGCTGCTGTGATATTTCCCCTAAGAAACTTACATGCTTCGCCAAAATGTATTTGATGGTCTTATCAGCAAGGGCACCAGCTTTGTCGGCGTATCCTCGAAAAAAATTTCCGACGTTGGGATAATAGTTGTGTGACGAAAAAAAATGGTGACTCTGAAGATAAAGCGCATTTGGTTGGCGGCGGCAAGAAGCGTTTTCCGGGTATATGGTAACATTATGTCCTGCATCTCTCGTTCGCCCCAGCATCCCGCTTCATTCGGTTATCAGCTTCGTTCGCCATGGACAAAGCTCAGACCATGCATTCCATCTATTTCCTTATTTCGAAATTCTTGAGTTTATGCCACGTTCAAACTCCACTCGTACCAAGAAGACTACATTAAAACTGGGTACGTTGAGTTAATCTTGAGTAGTTCAAGAAAACTACTTTAAGCGTAAAAAGCAATTTTTTTGTGGGGCGAAANGATGTAAAGAGTCTTTTTTATATCACATNTATTCCAGAACATTTAAAAAAATCGGCAGATTTTAAAATCAAACCAGGAAAACACGCACGTGAGGATGTTTGATATCAAAAACACAAATACATTTCTGGTGCATATTAATACGCGGCTGTTCATGAAACAGCTCTGATCTACTGAATGCATGGCAGCAGATATAGCTTCGACCAAAACGCTGTCGCGCAAGGAAACGCTTTATACGTCAGAAATCATTGAACATCAAACGACGTTTACTGTGGCAAAACCCAACCAAAACGCTTATGTGAAAAACCACCCACAGCTCCACATTCCTTTACCAAAACCAAAGTTATTTGAGCCAAACCATGCTAAGCTCGTCAAAATAGAGTTTCAAAGCGCTAAGGTGAAAAAGCATGTTCGGTTCGCCAGAAGCAATCATTAAAAGGTTACTTTGCAAAGCCACGTTTCGCTCGTCGAAACAATCTTTAAATCTGAAAAACAACTTTGCAAGCGCTAATGACTAAAACCACGTTTTGCGCAACAAAATCAAGTTGCAACGAGTGATTTGCAAAACAAAATTGATTTTCAAAGCGCAAGTATGCAAAGCCACACTTTGATTGTGAAAATCTAATTTGTACAGCGAGGTGGGTCGTCAGGAACTAAATGGATCTTCGCTGGATTTGACCAGCAGTGCAGAAGAGGGTCAAAAGAATATGACCAAAAAACGCCTGTTAGTCGATGAACTTAGGTCACACGAATATGTCTTGCATTAAGGGTTCACATGCAAACCACAAAGATGTAGTCCAAACAACCAAACCTTCAATTTTTCATTTAAAGACGCTGTTTTCATTGTGTGCACCTTTTTTAACAAAATAAAATGATATGCTAACGTTAGAAGCTGCTAAACGTTCACAAATTCTACGCAATACATTGCAACCGGCCACTGACCAGGCCCAAATATTGGTATTTGTTTGACAGAATCCACGGGACCATTGTCTTCGCCAATCGCGCTAAAGGCAAGTCGTCTTCATCCTATTAACAAAAATATGTTCACTGAAAGGTAAATTTGGCAAAATTACTCAGTTATTGCATCACTTCTACAAAAAAGTCATGTGTGAGAATATTTTGGCAAAAGTACACTGGATATTGTTGGAATATCAAACATGAACAAAGTTAGTCATTCTTACACACGGCATTGCGCAATTGCTACAATGTTACAAAGCTTCCAATAGAAGTGTACTCCTGAAGCGCACATATAGCCTGTTTACATGGCGCATTTCATTGTGGCCTAATTGTGGCTTTTTATTTGCTGAGTCACGCTTAAGCCACACTCTTAAACCTTCGCGTAGTGCACGCTGTGTTATTAAATGTTTTTATACGTGCTGTGTGCATGTGCAACGGTTGTCGCATTGCAGAAGTTGTACAGTAGATGGGCCACGGACCTTCTGTTTTTATATTAATTGGGCCACATGCTTGAAAAGGTTGAGAACCCTGCGGTAATGTTTATTTAACTACTGTACAAAAAAAATCAGAAGTTTTAGAAAAATGAGGAAGTAGAGCTATGTGCAAATGCAGCATAATACAAATGATCTTTAAAACAGCAATGCCAGAAAAATGCAATTTTCCCATGGTTGATTTTCACTAAGTTCTCACAGAACGATTAGCATCAAATCATTTTCATAAAACCGTGAAGTTCGTGAAAATTTTGCATCGTGAAGATTTCGCTTCTGTTGGAGGCAAAATATCTATACTAGTTTGTGAGACACATCCACGCTTTTCGTTGCCATTCATAAGTAAGGTTTTGTGTGAAGGCAAAGATCACAGATATGTGTAACTGCATTGCCAATCTTCGTAAACAAAACGTGGCCCGTAGTCTTTTTCCAACATCAAAAGCAGTGAACATAGTGTAAAACAACACGTTGTTGTGGCTGAGAAGATGCGTGCCTCGAACTCGGTCACGGTGACTGCTTTACCAGTGTGGACACTCGCTTTCAGAATTTCGCGCAATTATTTGATTCTATTTCGAATCTACTACTTGACTACTATACATGTTTTGTGCAATTTGATAAGGCTCCTATCCTCAAACCATGCTGTTCATTAAAGTTGCTTTTATCGCTAGTGCCATCACTGCGGTTGCACCTGATTTTTTCTGCTCAAATGACACCAGGGCGAGCTTCGCTCCGCAGCGTACGGATTTTTGCTGATCCTGTTGCAAAGTTTCATTTTGAATAAGTTTCGACATGAAACATCCATATCAGGCTCAACTACCTTTGGCCTGGTACTGCGCAGCTAAGCTGTTGAACCGTGTCTGCTGCGCAACAACCCGCAGAGCCAGATACAAGATTAAGCACAAATACAACTCGTAATGGCATGCGGTTGTGTTATGCAATGTTCAGACGATTAGACAAACGTATAACAAACAGACGACGCATGTTGGGACTTGATAAACCGATTTTTGTCTTGTTTTCATTCAACAGCGCTGCGGTGCAGGTTGGTCGCATAATATCAGTCGCAACGTCAATTAAACTAAATAAAACGTGGAGGTAATGTGGACAAAACCTGCGCTTCTCACATATCGATGTCGGTCCGTGAGTCCCTAAAATATGAATGACGGTACGATATACTACAGCGTTCGTCTTATGAAAAATCGCGTTTTGCTACCAGGTCACAGTACATTGCCGTTACCAAGCGCTGTCTATTTCACACAAGGCTCACTGCGCATCGCTTGTACGCCGAGCAAGCTTGCAGGTAAACATTTGCGTACCCTCGTGTTCTCTGTTTTATCACTTTTATTATGTGTGCATGGGCACAATTTTGTTGTAAAATATAGGGACACGTTGGTGTGAAAACAAGGTAGTCTTCGTGTCGATGCTGCCGTGAAGCTTTACAAACACACATTTGTAATCTTGTTTTGTTTTGAAAGCAACACTAATCAATTTTCGCTTTGTCCATTCAAATTATTTGCAAATTAATAAATCCCACACTCAATGTTGTTACTGCACTGGTGTACACGGTATTATATTTCAGAATTTTCAGAATACGTCAGACAGAGGAAAGCGTTCAACCCAAAGACGTATTACTTTGTTGCTCGCCTTTTACCAAACAGATACATGGGAGCACGGTGTCTTTGAATTTGCAACTTGTTCGATGCTGCCACTAGTGCAATGCAAAGTTGGATGATATGAGTCCCTTTGCCTATGTCGGGCGAAAACAAATGTGTACTTTTGTTATTCTCACGACTGCTCGTACCTCGTTGTGCTTCTCCACATACTCTGAAAATGAGCTTTGTCAGAGCTGTCAGTTGGACTGCAGAAAACGCTGAATGGCATTGCTCGTACGTGCGTACCACTCTTACAGAAGAACACATCAACGTTCATGTATTGCAAGAAGTTTGGGTTAGAGCACGAATATTGTCTTACTTCAATTGCTTAAAGTTAAAAGGACAACAAACATTTGTCTTTCGCATTCCCGCTCCTAGAAAAAGCTAAAAATCGTTTTGATGCTACAGGACAATATGCATGCAGCCTCACCCCAAAACCCAAATCTTCGTTGACATGCTCTTATCAGGAGCAAAAATGTTTGGCCAAAACGAGCGTACTTCATAAAATGAGTTTCCGTGTATTTTTACTGCTGGTGTGCGGGGGATGTATTCCCTCCATCTCCGCTTGTGTAGGACCCTGCATGCATACCCAGCTACAATTGTAATTTCTTCAAAACCAATCGTGTGTTGACTGTTACCTTTCGACCGCTGTCAGTGATGCCACTGAGCTGAGTTTTTTCACTATCAAGGTTTCAAGTGTCAACGTTGCATTTTGACAGATAAACGTAATTTCCAAAGTTTCGTTTTAAGAATTATACTTGCAATCGAATCAGATTTATTTGAGATAAGCAGAACGGTGAACTGGCAAAGAAAGTACAACACTTCCAAGTTTCACCTGCATTACACGTATGAATGTTCAACAAAAATAATTGTCAGCCTAAAGGAAACGTTTCCCATTTTGATGAAAACATTGCAGCACTGTGGGTTTGGTATACTTAGGTAAATCTGAAAACTTTCTAAGCAATACATTCAGCACCAGTACAAATTAGCCATGTGAAGCGTGTAGGAGTCCACGGAACAAAGATCGTTTGGACTGGTCATTATTGTCGTGACTTTATAAGAAATGAGTCTAAATGTGCATCTTGTAATCTCTCGGCAAGTCTCCAAGTTTCGAGTTTTGCACGCGCAGCCTTATTATGATGCATTTTAGCAAAACATCGTTTCCTTCCGTATTAAAGTTTATTTTATATTTTTCGATATGGCTAAGTCAATACTTCTCCAACGTTTTGCTTGAAATCCTGTTTACTGATGGTTTGAGACAGTCTTTTGTAAAACTTCCCATCCTGAAACAGTCTCCAAAATAGTGCTACTTCTATTCTTCAGCAAAAACTTCGCACTGAAAATCTTACTTCATAACTTTATAAACCATCTCCTTTTGAATGCGTGACAACCAACGTTACAGTATAGCCAGTTGCATTTCTGCACGAAACAACTAACGGCTGTACTGTGGTCTCTCGCACATGCAGCTGTTAAACTCTTATTGATTCGAGAAATGACCTTCTTACAACATACCACACAGGGTTAACTATCGGTCAGAAGCATTTAACAATCTCTAGAAACTTGTAAAATCCTGAAAATCTTCTTATCAAAACAAAAACTTACAAAAAATGTCAAAATCAGTAAAACCATACCAAAGTCTCTTTCAGTCAACATCAAATTTTCTATCTATAGCATTAAAGGTGGAAATCGTTTAACACAACACCTTAATAACGTCACTTTTTATTATTAGAACTTCTTCAAATGCGAAATCTGAAGAGAAAAAAGTGTGGAGACATTAGATATAGTCCGGCCCCCGGTCTGAAAAGTTTGGGGACACGTACCTTTTCAACCCACCTGATTGCGTCCATGTGTGTGTATACAAAATATATCCCTTGACCCATACTTAAGTTTACGGTAGTAACGCGCCGCTTTGTACTGTGAACACAGATGTAGCAGTTACCTATAGCAACGTCGCAGTCTCACGCGCAAGAGTCGGATCTTGCAAACTGAAGAGTTGCATGCGTAAGTCCTAACACTATCGGCGAATAAAGGTGTCTACTACCGCGGTAGATTAAATCCGTTGGTCATCCCACTTCAACAGAAATTTTTAAAAATTGTGTCAACAAAATCCAACAAACAATTTATTTGAGGATTGTCATAGGAGTAGGATAACTTTATCACCACTTAGAATAGATAAATGAATGCTGTAACGAGCAGTCCAGTAACATCATAGTTTTTTTCATCGAACTGACTAAAGAGCGAACGGAGCTTGCTGTTCTCTTGTGCATTTGATGCCTGCGCTTCCAGCACGCTTTTCACCTGTTGCTGGCGTTAGCTAATTATCACAATGCACCGCTGCTATCATGGCGTGTGGTCTGTGAGGTGACGGCGACGGGGATATTCCTTCAAACAAAACAACTTGATTCGAGTTGGCGTGACTTCAGCTGATTTTTGCTGAGCGCACAACATTTCAAATGCTTGAAAGGTTTCAGATTTCAACGAGTCACTGCAAACAAATTTCGCCGGAAGTCTAAAAGTATTTTCTCAGATTCTGCGTTATTGCCTGACGTGCCAAAATATACTCCCCAAGGTATAGTGAACTTCGAAATAAACGTTGCGCAGTTCCGTTAAACCAGCTATGTCCCACCCGCGGCCCAGTCGGAGGTTTTGTGCGGCCCACTTTAGGTTTTCACTGTAATAGGAGTAACACACTGACAACCTGTCCTTATTTGATAATCTTTACTTTGACGTTTTTGATGTAGGTTGTCCTCAGTGCCATTTTATCATGTCTGTTACCATTGCAGTTGTGATTCGAACGCTTTCAGTAGAATAGTTTAAGCGACGTTTAGTGTGCTAAGATCAAAGTAAGGCATTCAATGTGCAGCCCTCATTAATATGTCATACAATGTGCGGCCCTGGTTAAGATAGTGACATGATTTTTGACCCAGTAAGCCATTTTTGGTTGGACATAGCTGGTTAGACGTGTTGGTGACGAAGCAAAAATTCGCTCATATATGTTTACCAAGCTACCTTGTGCACATTTTCACGAATTGCATTTGTTGAATGTAAGTCTGATTTAGATAAGCACAAAAAATAGTGTACCGAATCGATTTTAAGTGCTGATGCAAAACGTGACCATGTTCCACAGAAAACCTGTCACCAGATCTTAGAATAAACCGCTTTGTCTGGCATACAATTTCATGTTTCAACAATGCTTCAATCCACAACGGAAAACAAATGTAAGTTTTGCTTGTACTAGTAAATTATCGCAAACATTATTTGAGCACTGGCTTAATTAATAAAAAGCGGAGGCCTGTTGGTCATACTTAACAAATTAGATGAAAGTAACGATATGAAAGACACTTCTCAATTCCTGAATTTTCTTAATTAGATAATCAAACTTAATTGACCAGGACCTCAGATGTATCCTAAACATTGCCTCAAAAAAACTAACTGCAAACTTTGGTGCACTGGTTGAAAAACGTGACCCTTGCCTTACAACAGCTTGTACTGAACTATACAGTAGATGTTCAACACAAAAGCACGCCTGATTAAACTAGCATGCCAAAAGTCTGGAAATGGCACGCCAGCGATTAGATTTGGGTAAAAGATGGTTTTTGTATTTAGCGTACGTACAGTAAATTACCATAATTGGCGTTATGTTGATGTCAAAATTTAATAACTCAGTGATTTTTTTCACATGTGGCTATCTGCAGTCAGAATATAGGAAGTTTTGTTTGCAATGCCAGCAATGTATTTAACAATTATTTCAACATCGTGTGGCATGGTATATGGCACGGGGCAGCGTTTAGTTCAACATGGAATAAGCACAGGGGTAACCCTGCATGACGCTGGCGAGATCACACAAAAACTTTGGATCGCTTCCGTTATCGATTTGAACACCTCTGGTTCGCACAAAAAATCGACCAATCTGCTCCCGATCCTTCGTGGTGTCAAATTTTAAAACTCAACGCAGCCCGCGAGTCAACATATTCGTCCACCCTGGGTCACAGTTTTGTTCCGGCTCAGAGTTTTATAACCAAATGGTTTGGATTCCATCGTTACCGGGAAACATTACCAATGATGTTTAAATCGATTCACAACCGGTAGGAGATTAAGAAACTTTGCCCAAATTGTAAGTGTGATTTTTTTGGTTATCTCAACTTCGCGCTTATTGCAGAAAGCAACCATTTAATGTTGCAAGCAGAACTTTACTGAGTCAATACTCAAAACTGATCATTAAATTCGTTACCGAGACATATAATAACAAGCTCGATGTTGCAAAATTCACTGGGTCAGCTATTATGTGGGTCTCACCAACTCCAAAACAAATATAGCTTTGCGTAAAAAACAGATAGCTTCAAGGGTTAGGTCACGAGTGAACAATTGGCCGCCGGCAGGCCACATGTGACCCGCCACAGCGTTTTCAGTGGCCCACGGAAGCGCTCAGAAAGCAGCTTGAAATTTAAAATTTTTTCCAAGTTATCACACCAAGCGTTAATGCTTGGGTCTAAATTGTACCGAAACTTGCTTCTATTTCCGTTAGTTGGCACTTCCCTCCATTAAATGCCACTTCTCAAAATGGTCCCCGAGTCAAATTAATTGCCCACCCCTGGGGTAGGTGATGTGTTTCTGCGTTGACCTTGTTTTCAACAAATAAAATTTAGCATGCAGTCTACATAGCTGTTTCATGCAGTCGTTCATCTTTTGGTTGTAATTAATTTCTTACACTTGTATAAAACGTGTTTATAAGCTAATCTCACATTGATGCAACACCTTTTAAAGTTGTTCGCAGTTTTTTTATGTAGATAACTCTACGCTATATGCAAAAGGGCTTTTGTAAATAAAAATGTTTGCAATTGATGTACTTTAGGTAAACGTTGGTCCTAGAAAAACTCGGCAGAAATACCTCTATCAAAAGGTTTACTTGACAAGGTACAATCTAAGACTAACAGACATTGCGCACCAATACAATGGGCAAAATTATCAAAAAAGCCTAACTTTTACAAACTTCAGAGTGATTCCTTTTTTGCTCAACAGATCTTGTGATTTGTCACAAATTTGACAAGTGGAAATCTATGTCAAACTGCCAACTTGAACAAGTTGTAAAGAAGTGGTAGAAAAAAATGGCGAATTGCTTGCTCAGAATGACGTTTCAATTAACTTTTTTGATATATCGTTGTCAAATCAGTTTTACACTGCGAGTTAAAGTACTGCGCCATAAACTGATTATTTCACATTTAATTCGCTCTCCGAATATAATTAAATACATACTGCTTTTAACAAGCACCGTTTAACGTTGGTTTCGGAGAGGAGCTTTCTTGTTTTAGGCAATTTCAATGACATAATAAAATCTACTTTAATTCTTGATTTTTGAATCTTAGTTGATTGCTGAAAACAGATTGATGTGATTGCAAATTTATCAACAATTTCGGACCAGCAACCTGTAGTTTTTATGTGTTTGCTAGATTTGTTATATTGCTTCTTATAGCAAAGTAACGGATGATTGCGTATTCTTCGAAAACTGCCCCATTTTCATGGTAAATCAGACAGCAGACATTAATCGGGCTTTCATGACAAAATATGTTGCTGCCCAAGGGTTGCGGAGTCGGATTCGCAAGGTGTTTGGGCGGAGTCGGATTCCTGAGAGAACTAGACAGGAGTCAAATCAGAGGAGTCAAATTTTTTTATCCGACTCCGAAAGTAGGTGCTATTAACATTAGAAGCTAAAATAAATCTCAATAATTTTTAATTTTTAGTGGTATGTTTTATGTTCAGAAAATTTAAAAATTATCCAATACAGAATAGCTCCATAGTTAGCTGCTCGCACTCGCTATATACCACTTACAAAAATTTTTTGAATATAGTTTGTATGTTAATGTTATTATTGTTTAATTCATTCACGTTACAGTAGCTACTTACAGCAAACAGAATTAATTTTTATGATTAGTGAATAATCGAAGCCTTTATGCATCTAGCGAAAATAACAAAATGCCTATTTCTAAAATAACTTTAGCTCACTTCTTTGCCATTATTGACAGCCAAACTTCATTCACGTTATGTTATGGAGTCAAGAGGCGGAGATTGAAATTTTCGAAAGATTGGAGTCGGAGCTGAGTCGGACATTTTACCTCCGACACCGCAACCCTGATTGCCTCTCTACTCAACAAGCATTGCTTTCAACGTCTTTCCTTTTTTCCACTCATGTTTTCCTTTCTATGCTTTACAGAATATCAAAACAAGATCACGAAGTTTTAAAAAACACTGCAAGAAATTTAAACAAAAGTTCAGCATATGTCCAGAAATATCATACTAAGCAGCAATATACAAAATGCACTACCCAGTTCACTCACCACTACTTTAACAGTCTCGGTGCGAATCAGGCGGTTGCCCGAACGAAGGTGGAAAGTGTATTCTTTGGGGCGTGTGAAGGTTGCGTTGGTCGTGGAAGCATAATAGTTGTTGATGTGCACGTTGTTCAGCGTCTCGCTGAAAAAACACAGCGACTTCTAAGAAAAAAGAAGCAGGAAAACGGAGACTTAAACGCAATGGAAAAATTTACCTCTAATCTTTCAGGTGTTTTTCCGTGGGCTCTAAGAACGTTGGCAAGCAGAAACTAAATTTCAACCCCAACGCAACATCAAATTTCGGTCACAAATGCAGCTGCTTTTTGTCTTAATTGGCTAGGTCGCGTATATTTAAGTTTTGTGTAATTTGTTTCCAGCATCACAACAAAGTTTAAAACTGTCAAGTTCGATTGGAGTTGCAGTCCAAAACACGTGGATGTTGTAGTTCGTAGTTAACCGTTTGACCAAAAATAACCTTATTTTACTTTTCAGTACGATTTACAAACCATATAAAAGTACAAAGCACAAAAAAAGTTGTCTTTACCTTGACCATCTGCCTTCCTCTCCTGACAGTTCCACCCAGCCTCTACCTGTACCAACAGAGCATGGAGATTCCCCAGATAGGCTGACAAGTTGATTGTAGGAAAATACCTTTTAAATTATAAAAACAATGAAGGACTATCATGGTTTTACGGTTGAAACACAGAGATTGAAAGGGAGTTGGTAGCTATACCGCGTATAATACGCGTTACACCACGTGTAGTATGCCCTGTAAATTTAATGATGTACAGAGTGCTCTTGACACAAGCCGTTTTGCCGCTGTAGTGAGGTAAGCCAGAGCTCCACTGGTAACTTTTTTTGGGCCGCTACCAATGTTTTAAATTTTTCATTGCCGATAATTAATCGATTATATCTATTTGCTAGAAGCGATAAGCATCTTCAAGTGGCAAAAACTACTTTTTGAGTAAAAACATCTAATACATTTTCAACCCAACAGATTAAGCCACAAAAGTGTGGTTTACTGCGTAAGTACTTTCAAGCAGCACATCAGGTCTATCACCTAAAAAATCAATGAAAATGAATCTTAATTTAAGATTTTTTGGGGTTTAATTTTTGACTTAAAACTTAAATAACTTATTGAAAGAAGCACATTCTGCACATAACACGTCAACAAATAGCGCAGCTCGCCGTAAGACCAGAAAACTGAAACCAATAATTTTATCTTACATTGTTCTTTGAAGTACTTAAAGGAAATATCGCTGACGTACCTGTGTAAGCAAATTTACAAACACAAAGTTAAGTAACAAATTCATTTTTCGACAATTTACGTTTTTACCTAACCTGAAACACAGCATTGCACACAATGGAGCGATCACACATGCTTCAAGTTCTCATAGATAAAAGAAATCCACTCAGCATGACTCTTCAAGGAGAAGCAACACGATTTACGTAAGTGAAAAATAAACAAATAGTGTTGCAACCTCTCCGGTGGTGTTGCGTTGATTGTGTGATTCACCACGAACGGGATGTGCGTGAAGAATAACACCATTATATCTGTAGCGCGAGCAA
>JGI24021J15306_10007011_pt1 | contig 13669 bp, 8 predicted proteins | sample Ectturendosymbi1_FD_15306 | JGI IMG/M metagenome (IMG submission 15306) | reverse complement strand
AACCCGAAACCCCAGCAGGTCATTCAAAGTATCAAAAGACTCGGATTGTAGCCTAGTTTCCAGTAAAAACTTCAGCGAAATACTACCACCTAACGGTTGGCTCCCAGGGTCAGGTGAAGTTGGCCAAGTAGACCTAAAAGTCCTCCGCTTATGATGTCACTGACAAAAAACTCGCACACCCCAGGCAAAAAATTTTTTTCGAGTGCAGATTAGAAGACTTGCCGTGTCTTTTGACGCTTTGATGAGGTCCGTAACCCGTATAGGAGCGGAGATATTCCCGCACAAAGCCACGTGCGTTCAGGCGTTTTTTTCGAAAATCCTGAAAAGCAGCCGGGTGCCAAAGTGTTAAATGGGCCATAATTTAATTGGGTCTACTGTTTATTTGTCAAGGTTAAATTCTGAAGAACAATGTCCAATCAAAAAACTCGACTAGTTTTTTTGCACAGTTGTTGATTGGCCCTTCTGGCGTTTGTAGTTAGGAAGTTATGGCCTCAAAACAACAGTTAAGAAACGTAATCCCCTAGGGAATTTAATCAAATTAATTAACAGTTTTTGTGATAACTTGCCAACTACAAACGCTAGAAGGCCAATCCAGGGGTCTAAAGATGCAGATTTTTGCCTAGTTTCATTTGAAAAATGAAAATTATTTGCCTAATTTCATTTGAAAAACATAAAATTTCCCCTTATGGGTTGGAACACAGTGTCAGGTAACCTTGGCCAAAGAAGCCCAAACCTATTACTTCCACTTAATATGTCACCTCCCAAACAACCTCAAATCCAAAACCTGTGTATTTTTTAAATTGAAGGATCCAGTCCACTGGCACTAACGTGATATTTTTAGGCTTTCCACAGCTCTCTGGTTCAATCGGCTGGTAAGTTTTGGTTCTGCTGGTAAGCATTTTGCTGCTGTGCTGGCATGTGTGTTGGTGTAGTCAGACACTTTGTGAACAACCAGAATATCATGCCACATGTAGGTGAATAATAATTATGATAAAACCAATGGTTTCAGACACAAAAATGATCAGATTTGACATTTCATTGTATACTTCATGTGTACTTGTTGTGCAGGCAATTGAAGAGGCATTTGTTCCAGTGATCAAATTAAAATTTGACGGTGTTGAGGTTGGTACTTCATTGTTGTTTGATTTATCAGCAGGTTACTTCTGCAGGAACTTTGTAAAAGCCACTGCGTTTTTCTCTGATGTAGGCAGTAACTTTGCAAATGCTATTCTACAATTGATTGATACAAAGCAGTGTTTCCAAACCTTTTTTGAGCCACACCCCACATAATCATCTCCAAAGTTATAATGTCCCTTTTCGAAATATAAATTTAAATATTTAACAAACAATTATATGTATTTGTGCAGAGGAAGCCTATTTTGCTATGAACCCTCATTCTCAAATTGCCTCCCTTCAACGACAAGTTCTCCAAGTGGGGTGTGCACTCACACTGGGAATTACTGATCTAAAGTGTCATACAGTTTTCTTATCTTCAGGCCTGCACTGGCAAGCTGTGGACTTATCCCAGCTAAAGTGTATTTATAACAGACCTTCACTGACATGGCACTGAATGAAGTAAAATATCTAGTGCACAAAAGATAATCACAATCCGACAATTGTGTTGAAGGTTTGGTTGAATCATGTGAAATGTTTGTGTGCAAATGCTCAGCACCTGCAGTAAGCAGTGTAGGTTCCAGACAAAATGTATCAAGGTGATTAAATCATAAGTTTATATTTTATGTGCATTGACTGTGAATATATTGTGCTTTCAGTTCATATCTTGATGTAAAAAGAAATACGCCCATTGTTCATATTTGGAATTGTGTGCAACATTCATGTTGCGAAAACATCTTTAAAAAAGTTATGTTGAAGTTTTATGTTTTAATTCATCCTTTCTTTACACTTACCACATGGTGTTTTCTTGCTTACTTACTTGATTTAATCCCAACCCTTCAGAAAGGCATGGGAATGCAAAATTTTTATCTCATTAGTTTTTCAGATATTTTAAGTCGGTTTGAAATTTGTCTCATGGTGTTTGACAGTGGGTGTGATGTCTGCAATATTGTCATAAACTGTTTTCATATTGCATATTCATGCACCCCCAAGTCAAATTTGAGTTGTTAAAATTGATTTAAGAACACCTACTTAATTAGACTAAATTGAAGATATGCTTCTTTTGTGCCGCCTGTCATGTCAACTAGTTTGATCATCTAGTTCTTTTTCATCTTTACCTAAAACTTGATTGCATGTTGAACAAGCAATGTTTTTCCTGGAGCTCCTGTATGTGCCTGAAGTAGTTTAGTTTAGTCTGAGCCAGTGTGTGGAAGCTTATTTGCAAATAAATTTGAGCTCCTGATGGAAGTTTGTTTTGCTTCTAAAAAGCTTGTCCATTTTGCCTGTATTTTGGTATCAGTCTAATTTGCAAAATTTCGTGCTTCCAATTTTTATAAATATAAAAACTTTTTTTTTTAATATAAGCATTTTGGCTCAAGCAGCAAACTAATGCCTAACTTTTAACATTTTATTCACCAAGCAAAATCTTGGTGCCCTAAGATTTTCCACAAACATTGCAGTCGCTTCTTGCTCATGTCTTGGTGTAGATAACAGACAGGGGGCTATTACATCACAAATGTAATTGATTATGGTTACTTCTCACATGCTCAATTACAATTACAAATATACAAAATCACACTGTAATCGATTATGATTACATTGAAAGAAATCACGATTACAATGAAAGAAATCACGATTACAATTGCGATTATGATTACATTGAAAGAAATCACGATTACAATTACGATTACATAGAAAGAAATCACGATTACAATTGCGATTACATTTGTCTTGAAACATCCTTGGAAAAAAAACAAAACCCATTTCCACTGTTTGGTGTTTAAACACATTTTCAGACAGCGTATAATGAAATTGCCAATCTGTAAGGATTAAAAAAAAGAAAAATATCATCAATTGTTTACTGAGATGTTTGTGCAGTCAACAAACCAGTGGCGTAACTAGAGGTTTGAGCCAGGGAAAACTTGGCTGAAAGAGGCCACGGGTCACTGTATGAGGCCCACTGGCCAACACTCAGAATAAAACTTGAGAAGTGACATGGTGAATCCGGATGTGGATGGCTATAGCCTACTAAAACCCTAAATCAACAATACATAGTCCGAAAAACGCAAAAAAATGACAACCTACTGAAAACCAAAATAATACTACAATGAAAATGTAAGCCCAGTGTTTGCGTTTAGCTTGCCAGGGGGGCAATTCGCCTTCTGTCCTGCCGTCAATCGTGCCACTACAACAAGCACTTTAAATATTAATTAAATAAAAATAATCAATGATTAAAATGTTTGTTACAGTTGATAACATCAACTATTCAAATCTTTTATCAGTCAAATGACATCTATCAGACTTGAACATTTGTTCAGCAACGCTGAAAATCCGTTTGTTAATAGTTTAAATTGCTGATTATATCTCTACACTGTGTTACGATATTTTCAGCTGTGTGATGGCCTTCGGATCGTATGCAAGCGCAGCATAGCATGTGTAGCTTTTCATTTGAAATGAAATGAACAGTGATGCCAATATAGCTGCACATCTGTTTATTGGACCAAAAGTCAATGTTCATCAAAACCTCACTGGTTCCGTTGACTTTTTTTAACCAATATCCGTGGATGATCTCTGTTGACATGCTAGTTATCAGCGTTGTGGAAAGGTGCTTTCGACTTGGGTTAAATTACCTTATACCTCTGGAAAAATTTTTGTTTTCATAAATTACTGTGCTAAATATATACATAGCCTTCTCCAGCACTTACATTCATATAGGTTGACTCTTGAGTATATCTAAATAAAACCAATACCTCTCCTCGTACTGTGCTGCTATCTCTTCTGTTGCTGAGGTGTCAACCCGTTTTTAAGAAAAGCTCTTATTTTTGTTGCTTCATCTCACTAGACCCACTATGCCACTTCTGGCGGCCAACAGGAAGGCTAGCTGGAACAAAGCGAGAATTTGCTGCAAACGCTGTGCTTGCCGCTAGACTGTCCATATTGAATGCAAGCAGACGGGCAAATGTCCTCCCCAGAAACATAACCATAACAAACGGTGATAAAAGAAGAAACACAGCCACCAAAACCGCGGTTCATCGCACAGCGATGTAGGGTGAAGATTTCCAAGTTTAATCGCGAATGGTATCGTCGATTACGATTAAATTGGCAATGTAATCGTTATTACATCTCATGTTTAGTCAGTTCAATCGATTACGATTACCCAAAAAACTGTAATCGATTACCCCATGTCTGGTATACAACCCTGTGGAAACAAACCTTCACTACGTGGTCATAATCTGCTTCATTAAAAAGCTGGTCGCAAGATTTCAGCGTGAGTACCAGTTGGTTGTTTGTTGTCGCCCAATTCATCTTTAGGATCCCAGCAGGCGTGTTCTCAGTGATCTTAGGAAGAAGTATTTTTGATTAGTTTCGTTGCTCAAGACGATGTGTATTTTTTCAGTTTGATTTCCATTCGTTTGTGCAGTACATTTTGTTTTGTGCTCAGATGGATGTACTATTTTCTCGTCTCGCTTTGCAAGTCATACCCGATGATCAAGATTTGAGGGATGACAGTCTTTTGAAAAACTTGGATATGAGATGCATACGAAGTTTGAATGGCTGCCGAGTGACAGACGAAATTTTGCATTTAGTTCCCAACATCGAAAACTTCAGACTGACGCTTCGGGCGATCAAACTCTGGGCAAAAAGTAAGACCCGATAAAGTGAAGGTCCGTTACCTTTAAGTAGATGCAACTGATTTATATTTTTGGTTGCAATTGAGTTTCTGGTAGTCGTAGACCAGGGGCCTCCCACGCGTCGCATGTGGCCTGGGAGGGCGTTTTGTCAAGTTGCGCGTTCGCTATGCTTTTCGGGAATTTTCAGTTAATTAACATTTACGTTCTTTAGTTTATTATCCGGTGTTTATAAATGCTCGGCTAGCAAGTACCTTTTAAACGAATGTAGAGACGGCTAGAAATTGTTTGCCTGTAACTCATACTACCTTTCGCAGTCAAGATGTAAACGCGGTTTCTGCTAAGGTTCTGGTACCGCCCTTTGTGCCAGTGTTATAATGCGGCCCTCGGGTTATTTTATAAGTCCTCATTTGGCCGTCGGAGCAATTTGAGTTTGAAACCCCTGTCGTAGACAGACTTGATGTGGTGAAAGTCTTAAGCGAAGTGAGCAACTGAGGGTGATTCTGTGACCAGTTCGTGCTCAAGGTATGTAAATCACTGAATAGAATTAGCCTCCGGCTAAAATTAACGCTGAGCCTTCACACAACATGTGGTGCCACACATGACATTAGAGCACGGTTGCTTTGTAATCGGCGTAATCGCGCAAGTAGAACTAGTGATAAGACAACTCCGCACTTTTGTAGGGGATATGTCTATTGACTATCTGGAAGCGGTTGGTCAGTCTACCAATTGTGATTGCCGCACAACGGCTGCATTTTCGGAATACGAATTTGTGTTGTTTTATTCTTAGCGCAACCATCTGTCTTGGTTTGCACTCAATTCCTCCCTTTTAAAATAACGATTTTATGAATTCTGCGACTACGTACCCGATTACCGACACTACTGCTCATTGAAAATTCTCAGAATGATCAAAAACGTTAAACTTACGAACACTGCCTCTGATGATTGGGTCGTACGTCGTGTAATCTTTATATATGTTGTTGCGCAGACAAAGGGATCTACAGCAACATGTTGGGCTACCTTGGCGGTGTCTCTTGGGCTATGCTTGTCGCAAGAACCTGCCAGCTTTACCCAAATGCTCTGTCAAGCACTCTGATTCACCGCTTTTTTTGGGTGTTCTCTCAGTGGTAAGTGCTTCGTTGTTTGTTTGCGACCGAAAGGTAATTTTAGTAAACGAGCCCCGCAATCGTGCAGCTACTTCGTGTTTTAAGTTCAAATTATCTAAGAAATCTTTTCTTGCAAACTAGACGAAGTTTTCGCGCCTGTCATGGTGCGGAAGTCGCATGAAAATAGTGTAGCGATGTATTGGAACGACACACGATTTTTTGGTAGTAAAAGCATACATCACTTGGTGCTTTCCGATCAGAATTTTTTACTTTGATATGTGTGAGTCATAACGCCAAACAACCTTAAAAGCGTTTTCACGTTCTAATATTCAGTATGTTAGACCACGTCAGTACCCTGCACAAAAGACGAACGTTACTGAAAATTTTTTAAAGTGATTGGTCAGAATTGAAAGGCTTTTTTTATTTATTTTATTTCTTAAAATTACCTCATGGCCAGATTGGAATGAACAGAAAGGTGACAGGTTTTCAAACCTTTTTCGTTTCCTAATACATACTTGATCGCTCGTCGCTCGTATCGACCATTCAAAGATTATTTGTGTTCTTCGTTTGAAACAGTTGTTTTTTTTGGGTTGAAAGTTCAGATTCCTGTTAGTGTGCTTCTTTTTTTCCGTTTGGCTTCACGTGCATTTTGATATTAAAAGGGAGTGGCCCAGGCCAGTTCTTTTGAAGCAGCCTGAGGAAAGCCACAGCTTGAACCTGCCTGTGTGGGATCCTCGATACAACGTGTCTGACCGCCATCACCTCATGCCCATCATCACTCCAGCTTATCCGCATCAGAACTCCACCTACAACGTCACCCGTTCTTCTTTGACAGTAATGAAAGGGGTGAGTGTCGTTTCCTTCGCGCAGTGAAACGCTGACGCTTTGACTCAGCACTGTCAACGTCAAGCTAGACGGTACTCATGGAAACAAACAAATACTTCTTTCGCTTGCAAACTACTCGCTAAACTTTGTCATATCTCAGTTGCAATCATGGTTCACGAGCTATTGATACATTCTTTGTGGTGGCTGGTTGCGTTCGCTGCATTGCTTGTTTCATTGTGGCGTGGAAAGTCCAAACCCTGCGCCATTTCTTGTCCATTGTTACTTGTCGCATTTAACAAATTTTGTAAGATTTTAGATTAACCTGAAGGTTTTTCGCTGGGCAACCAGTGCTTTGCCATTTAGCATTCTGTTTATGATGCAGTAAGAATAAAAAAAGAAAGTCTCACACCTCGGTGTCTTTTACATAAACAATGCCAGTTAGTACTATTCTTTTCAATGCGGTGACATGACCACGTCATCAGAATGCCCAGCCTTCCGTGCCGCATGTACTGTGGTGAGCTCCGTACCAGGTCGCATTGTGTAAGCGGACGAAAAAGCGCTTTGAGGACCAAACGAAATGATTCTCGAAAAAAGTGAGGCACGACCTTTTGTGAGCTGAAGCAATTTGCCAGCGATGGAGATCAATGGCAGGCGACCTTGGGCGGGAAACTTTCGAAATGTGCCAGACTGCTGCGGCGGACACGAGTGGCACGAGCCTATTCTCAGCTCAAGTCAGCCGGAAATTATCTGCAACGTTTGCCACATGGTTTACGCTTCGACCTGAGGAGCCGCATCACCAAACGATGAAGTGACGCCTCCGCTACAAACAAGCAATGTTACTTGATGAGACGCATTAAGGCAGTTGTAATTAATTAATTGAAAACGATCCCAGTTTAGTCACAGTTGATTCCATCACGAAGGGGTTGTTTCTGATTCGGCTTAAGTGTAACAGACGAAGCCAATTCGAACGTTACGATAACCTTTTTTTAAAAAAACGTTTTTTTTGTGCGATATCGTGTGCGTAGGACATCCAATTTCGAAATACTGCGTCCTGTTTGTCCAAAAATATTTTGTTTAATTTTTTGGTCATGGCTATCCAGGCATTAATCAAACCCATTTTCTTCAGTGTAACCACGCTGCTTACGACATTTGCAATAATGGCAAGTGGTGTGGTAAACATTATTCACCCCTCAAAGGCAAACCGCTTCAGACTTGGCAGTAACTGGACATGATCAAAAAGCCAGTTTAGGCACCGTTTCTTGTTTTCGTTGATACAGAAACACGTGTTTTCAAACAAGCATGTCTGTGTTTTCAAACATATTTGTGTTATGATAGGAAAGCGTTTCGTAATCTAAAATTTTGCGTCATAGCTTTGACGACCCCGCATGGAAGTTGCAAAACCATATTACAACCAGACTTTGCGTTTTACTCTCTGCCTGGCAGACGCGAGAAAGTATCAGGCTCAACGTTATCTGCGCAATGGAAACAAGGTGCTTGGCAATTCTGTTTTTTTTTCGCTGAGACATTTCGGTCCTTTTTGTTGAGACATGTCGGTCATTTGTCTCACAGTTGTATTAAAACTCGGTGTAACAGTGTTCATAACCCTATATATATTTTCAGACATTCCGATCGAAATGACTTAATTTATTTCGGTCATTTCAAAAACAATAAAAAAGAACTTGGCATGCTAAAGTTTGCACAGTAGGTGTTTGCAAATGATGAAAAATAAAAGATTGCTTTCGGTAGCGTGTGATCAGCGCGTGATCAGCGCGTGATCGGAACCGATATTTCCGCCAGCGCCAAATCAACAAAGCTCACTTTTCCGGGTGATATCCTGTGACGATTGTATTCATTGCAGGAATTCATTGACGGTTATCGTGTTACCATGGAAATACAAGACAATAAAGCGCCGTGGTCAAAACTATTCGAGAAGTCAAACTTTTTTAACGAGTACAAGCACTTTATCATTCTGACGGCCAGCGCCGAGACCGAAGAGACTTTCAGAGCGTGGTGAGTGGACACTTACGGTCATTGTGTGTGGACACCATTGCCTGAAACGGTTTTGAAATGAGCATGCTGCCAGACACCGCGTTTCGAACAACAGTATATCCTGCAAGATTTTTGTTGTCGATTTCCAGTTGTCTTACCTGCAGATTTATATTTTGCAAGGAATATTTTCTCGCAGTCTTTGGCCAGCCGGACTATTTCACAGACTTTGCTGAGCTCCACTTATCTTTACGAAACATTGCCGTGCGTAAAGGCTTATTTTTTCAACATATAACGAAGCCCGTTTGTTCAAGAGATTTCAGATCAGATTGATTTCAGACTTTCGATCATTGTTCTCCTTTCAGAACTGCACTAGTGATTCTGTTTAAAAAATTTCCTCGCAGGTTTTCGTCTGTCATCGCATCTTCACATGGTCACATCTGTTTTGTAATACTGTATCATAGTTTTGTTTTGGAAACACCAACAAAGCAAAGTTCTACTACGGTTTTGTTTGATGACGTCTTGCACAAATTCCTCTTTGCCGAACGCAGTACCTATTGCACTTGCAGGACGGGCTTGGTGGAGTCGAAGATTCGTATTTTAGTCGGTTACTTGGAACGGAACGATTACATTTTAATCGCGCACATAAACCAAACTTCCTATCCCCAGACCATCAAAGAAAGTGACAGGTGAGTTCTCGGTGTGGTTATCAACTTGGTTTTCTGTAGTCAAGTAACTAGTCTCTATAAAGGGACAGAGTCGAATCAATCAGCAAATATTTTTCATAGCAAATCGATTTCACATAACTCTACGCGTCTTCAGTCCTGAAATCTACAAGCAATGCTTGGCTGTATGCAGCTTTGCAAAGGTTTTGGCTTAATCAGAAGCTAACTTATGAAAAGGTGACTGCTTGCTCATTAACGATTGCGTCTCGTTGAAGGTCTGTGGCTTTTATACGGGGTGCTGGTGACGTCCCTCCCTACTGAGGTTGTTTGTTCCTTTATATTTACAGATTCATGACCGTTGTTCCTCTTCATTTAACGTCTAAGTCGTGCTATGTGTAGATCGCTTCGGTGTTGCGTAGGTGAAGTAGTTGAACCCCAGATGTCACAACTTTCTGATGTTTGGCGAGCTGCGTTTTGCTCAAGGTTAGGCAAAATTTTGGGAGCGGGAGCAGATGATTGGATTGTTTGAGTAAACCAGTGTAAGATCATGTAAAAGATTGTGTCCTTTAAGAGGATACAAAGCATGACGTTGTAAAGCTTATTACATGATTTGTTTAATTGGTCAACATGTTTACTACACATTTCAGTTACAATACAGCAAAGAATGTCACTTTCAATTTTAGTAGGAAGTGTGTTGGTCTCCCTTTTGAGCCAGTGCATCAACACCTTGGTTACGGTAATTTTCTTGTGCCTATTCTCGGGATACACCTCAGGTCTTGGTCAGTTAACTTTGATTTGAGCTTTGTTAATGTTCATGGCACCAAACACCTGCTCTTGCATATATTGGTCGAGTTCAGCAATTCCGGCATCTTCTGTGTCATTCTGGGGAGGTTCGGAAATGCAATTTTGTTATTTACGTGACGCTTCAAAATCATTCAGTTTAAAACAGTTGATCATTTTTTTCATGGCACAGTTGGTTGAGCGCGCGCCACCAAAGCTAGTAGGCTGGGTTCGATTCCCGGTCGTTCGTACAGAAGGCTTGAAATCAGTACTTGCGGCCTATCCAGTTTCGTGCTCGGCGTTAACGGTCAGGTGCAAAGAAGCAGTTCACGCGCGGTGCTGCCATTGACTCGCCGCCGGTGCGCCATTCGCTGCGAAAGCAGCCGCGTGGCCTACGGCGCAAGCAAGCGGAAAGGGGCGCCGCACACCACTCGGAACCCGCCGAAAAGAGTACAAAAGCGAGAATGCCGAAGTGAACTGAGCCTTTTTCAAGGCAGGGTCAGATTGAAAATCGATCGATTCCAATTGCAGCTCCTGCTGTTATCTTTCTGAGTATTGTTAGAGCAGATAGGCCTCCAGCAGAAGTGTCGTATAAATTTTTCAAAATCAGAAGATCGACTGCAGAATTCTTTGTTCCGATCATCCAATGACTATATGTGTTCGTTTCTTTTGTACCTGGACTGCTGCAGTGCGGCTTGGGGGGGGAAATGAGCTTGGATTTGAGGACTCTCACATTTGTGTACACGTCTTGCACATCTCCTTGTAGCTTCAGCGCATTCGTGTGTGAACATAGTGCCTACAACTGCAAGCACAAAGGTTCTTGTTTTTCCGTTCAGGAAATGCATGAAACTTCTGTATTAACTCTAAAAGTGCACCAGTTTCCTGTTAGAGCTCACACGACCGTTGAAACACTTTGCCAAACTTACCAGCGGTCACGAAACAGGTAAAGTAAGTTTTGGTGATCTACGTCGGTTCCTTCAGGAATTTGGAATTTAATGACATCACTTGCTCGTATAAAGTTAACAAGTTTTACGACTCGATTCACGATATGATTGAGTTGCAATACAGACTTACCCAGATTCTTGGTGAATGATGCAGCGAAGGTAAAGAACATCCTCGTCGGGATTTTCCTCTTTCATTTAACCTTGGACTCTTTTCAACAACCCCACTTTGTTTCCAGTCAAATTTGAAAATCCATATGATGTAGCATTGACAAGTTTACCCCAAGGTAGCTTCATATTTTCCTTAACAGCAGACGCCCAGAGACACCATCTCCCCTCGTTCTACCTTCAAATACTCGATTATCAAAAGCCCATCCGTTACCTCAACATTATCGTTGAAATCCTTTGTATAAGAATTAGGAACTGAGCCTGAGCAGTGGCTTTTACGTGGCTACCATTATCTGGTGCTAGTGAAGATGGCTTAAGGACATCTGTCGTTATAATTTTCTGACTATATCTTTGCCAATTAGTTCCACACAGAGATTAACAGTTCTGCGTGACAAGTAACTTGCTAAACATGAATTTGCTCTCGGGACACAAGAGACTGCAGTCTCGAAGATGCGTTGTTTAAAAAATACCGCCTTTGTGGAGAGGCTTGGTAGCGTTTGCCAATTCAGATGCTAGCGTAAAACCTTCCGTGGTATTTGACTCCTGAATCGCGGTTTGTCACCGAATATGTTTTCCTCTCATCTGTAAATTAATCGTCAACACCTGAGCAGTATTGAGTTGGCTTTACTATTTTTGGATAAGTTCTGGTGGCCGATGTAAAGAGCTTGACGGGCTCTATTTTGCCCGTGCATCGTTCAGATGTGGGTTCATTTACGTTCAAGTTTTCACTATTTTTCATATCACCTCAAAAATGATGGGAAATGACCCGTTCAGATTTTAATACAAGTTTCTGCTTCGATTCCCATGGATTATATTACAAGAAAAGCGTTATTTTTCTAGAACGATCTACGTCTTGCGTTGGTTTCTGGGTTTACGTTTCATAAAAGATCTTATCCGAACTGACATCAACCTCACGAACGATATTCAGGTGAAGTCTCAAAGTTTTGGAAAGCTTGAAATCGCGCGAGCTGAGTTCTTGTTTCTAGCTGCCAGCATGTATGGCGAGGTATTGTAGACAAAGCTCACTTAGTTCTGTCTCATTATCAAAGGCATTCACCGACACACTGCATCGACAAGCTCACAACACCAAATCCTACAAAGAAGACATGAAGGTGAGCGACTGTTGAATTTATGAACCACCCCTTGGTTGCCCGCTAACGAAGGCTTTGCTGTTGTTCCAAGAAACACAAAGCTGTCGTTCTTTACGAACTCGCGGCGTTGCTTCTGGGGCCACAGCACTTGGTACTGCTTCAACTCCGCTTCGACATAAGTGTTTGGTGTTGTGAAGCAGGTTAAATTTTGTGTCTTTGATTTTACATTGGACGTCAAATAACCTTTTGAGAAAAGAGACGCATTTTTTAGCCCCGATTGTTATGCCGTAAGTTTTGTTTTCAGTAGTGAATTGCAACTCCACAGCCCTGACCCGCTGTTAGGTGTTTGTTTCAAAACAAAGACGGTATTATTCGGTCACCTGCCTTCGCTGCAGTCATTGTATGAAATTCTGTAAGCGAATTTTTTTTTGAAGGCATGAAAATGTTGAGCACACCTGCGTGCTCGTCAATAATGTACCACGCAAAGTGTTCCGTTACTGTGTTTTTGTGTGTGTATTTTTTAGCGGTTGAAGGACAGATGCTCTTAAATCATTCTCTCATACTACAGGTTGAGGCGCAGTATGCTCGGCGGAGTCAGCTCGCTCAGTTCCTCCCCGAAGAGGTCGCGTCGACAATCCGCACAAACCGTCTGTCGTCGCAAAAGAAAAAGGTTCGCCTTCTCTGTCAACGTGACGTATGATTACTATGGGCGATCTAACCGGATAGAACTGCCTTTTAGTTGAACGCTGTTGTTTTTCGCCGTCTGCTGTGCTTAAGCCAACCTCGATCGCAATGTTTGACAACATTGGCTTTGTTGTTTTATTGGAGTAATTCCCGGCTGATCTTTTTCTGTGTCCGAAACCCGCCAAACTAATGTTTTTAGCAAAAATCATTATGTGCGCACCGTGTATGATCGATGTTTACCTACGTCTCTTGTTGTATTTGATTTCGGAGCATAAAATTGGGACAAACTTAACAGTTTCACTATTTTGGTGTATTTGATTTCGTTTCGACCGATCGGCAACATAACCTACGTTGTCGTCGTGCTTCAGGAATCGCTCAACAGAGCTGGCGACCCTTCGAACTTAATGGACAGCCCTTCGACTTACGAACAATCGATGAACAACTGCAGCGCACGAACAGACTCGCCTGTCTCCAGCAACAACACCTCAATGAACAACGCGTCCATGGTCTCGGTCGACCTCGACGCGTCCATGACCAACACGTCATCTTCTCCTCCCCACCCGGCTCGCGAGAGCAAGGCGCCCGACGGCAAGCAAGAGCCGGGACAGGGCGACGTCCAGGGCAGCAATTCCGAAACGCCCATGGTGACCTCGCCCAGCAAGCAGTTCATGAAAGACAACG
>JGI24021J15306_10007009_pt1 | contig 13671 bp, 4 predicted proteins | sample Ectturendosymbi1_FD_15306 | JGI IMG/M metagenome (IMG submission 15306) | reverse complement strand
TTTGTTGATAGCATAATGCCTGGTGAAATGATGGAATCTTAAACAGGCGTCCGCGAAAATGCAGAAAGTAATTGAACGCGTAACGAAGATGATTGCCGAATACAACCCGAGCCGGGCGCAACCCCAGGCTTTGCGCTCGTTCGGATAAAAAAAGGGATTGCATTTATACGCTTCACTGCGCAACGCAAATGTATCGGCCTTCCTCACACGCTCTTCTGACAAAAATGGGTTCCCGATCAACGAGAGGCTTTTCTTTACCTGCTGTTAAAAGGAGCAAACGAATAACATCACAAGTACTTTCAACTGATGCATGATCATCGTTTAATAACCTTCGGGTTTATTCTATTGGCGGATGCATCTAACAATGTCAACTCTGTCGGGAGATGTACGCTATCAACCTTTTGGGTTAGCAATCACATCGCAATTCGGTAGTGTTTGCAGCCTCACTATGTATTTGCATACACTGTGAGGTCTTGCTGCTGGTTAACAGTTCTTTTCCATGCGAACTTCTTATTTTGAAATCTTCGGTGACTTGTCACCTGTTGCCTGAAAAAAATCACGCATGCACGCATTGTTTCGAAGGAAGCTGTTGGTGTTTAAGTTCCGTTGATTTTACACAGACACGATCGCGCTCAACACTCGCTGCAAGTCACAGATAGTTTGCCGTTCGTTAAATGTTGATGTGCAACCATGGGCGTCGAAAGGGGACAGGGGGGGAAAGACCCCCAAGAATTTTGAATTTTTCAGGAAAAAAGGTTGTTTTCTTAGTTTAGAGTGGGAAAAATCAAATATCACCACTTTTGGCCCCCGTGGAAAAATTCAGGAAAAATCACCTAGTGCCCCCCCGTGGAAATAATCCTTCCGACGCCCATGTGTGCATTAAAACAAACGTTGATTTAGCGTTGATAGATCAGCCGCACAATGGTGCCACTCAAATTACCGAACGTATTCGAATGCCTGAAAGCAGGAAAAATTACACGGTGATTTCTTCGAAGCCACCCGCATTTCAAATGTTACACTTTCCGAAGTATTTTTGTTCACATCGAGATGGAATTATCAGCCATTCTGCTGCGGGGAAACCACCAGGACGCGTCACACGCGCGCACCCTGAGGCTGGAACAAACTGCAAGGCTGAAAAGACCAGAAAAACAGAAGCTTAAAGTGTTGGTGGCCGTAACTTTTTCTCTGTCTCGCCCGGTAACAGACCGAGACGGCCACAAATAGCAAGCAAACACTGTCTGTTAAGTTTGAATGACAAACGTCTCCTACCAAAATAACAGCAAACAAATGCACTCTTTATGTCGCATAAAGGATGGTTTTGCAATATCTGCGTATGCATGCATCGCAAAAATGTGGTAAGAGAATGCCCAGGCACTCTGCAGAATATTTGAATTTGACATTTTTGAAATCTATTAGCGGTGAAAGTTTCTATCCAGGTTGGAACCACTGACAGTAAGAGAAACGAATTTTTTATTTTAAATTTGTGTTTTGCTGTACTACTTAAACAAACATACCGGGAGTTGCATATTTAAATAAAAGGCCACGTAAATTGGATTCTCGATGTCAATTTTGTGTATCAACAGAACAAGTTTTATGGTTTAAGCTAAATCAAAACCATAAACCTGGTAAGTATTTAGGCTTGAAAAACTGCTAAAGACTACATTTACGACTGAATAGCAAGAGCCATGGAAATGTTGCAGAACAATACTGTTTCATGTGCAATGTGTACAATGTTTTTATCAAATGGGATTATAGTACAAAATACTTAGTACAGAAGTCAGTATGCAGTAGTAACAACAGTTTTCATCCTCACTTGCACACAAAGAAACTCTTCATCTGATTGTGATGGCTCAAGGAAAAACGCATCGTATTTCGATATCACAAATTCTTTCAAATCATTTAGCTTTTATCGTATTTCTTCGCTACTAAGATGAATATCCGTCCAAGGATTTTTTCAATATTTCATTGGATCAAGTGACGGATGTGGTGAGCGAGACTAATGCATCTCTTTAATTGCCATATATTCTTTTCTTTCTATTTCGATATTTCTCTGGTAATTGGAGATGCGTTAAGATGATCATACTCGTATAATTGCGGATTATGGCCCTTTGAACTCGATGACAACCTTACTCTACTGCTCTGCTCACGGTCTTCGTTAGGTACTAACAAAGCTAAAAATTAATCATTTTTATTTAAATCAATGAAAGTTCATAAAAGCAGTCATTCATATGTGAAGAAGTCCATCATCTCCATGGAATTTTATTTTTTCCTGCAACTAAAATGTTTTCAAACGTCATTTGCTATCTACTGCTTCTTTCTTCATTTTAGATTTCGAAGAGTTAGTGATTGTTAACTCGGTACCGTTTGCGTAAGTATGATTGCTTGTAAACAATAGAGTGCATCAGTGGCAGACGCCATAACTTAACACCCTCTGCCGATTCAAACTGCCAGTGTTAGCAAAAAATGATTTTTTGCAGTATTTGTGATGTTTCATCGTTGATGAATCAAGTCGAACATAAACTCTGACCAATCTGATCGATAACGGAGAGATTTGCTTTCTTTTTAATGGTTTGGATTAAAAATATGGTAATCTACTTTGTTTATCGCTTCTAATAGTGCCAACTGCCAAGTCCCAATGAAGGCAGTCAGAGCTGACCTCATTTTGCAAATGGTGGAACCGCTGCACGATACCAAGCACGTAAAGGTTTTGCAAAGATGGAGACGGCGTCTAATTGCAGTTCCGCGTGTCCGGGATGGTGCTGCACAATCGCTGAAGATCATAATGATTTTAAAAGCCTTAACGACGTTCAAAGATTTCAAAATAAAGCGTTGTTCGTTCAATTTTTAATCATACACATAAGGTGTCTTGAAAGTCTGCGGTTGTTTTTTAGAAACGTTTTGCATTTTCATCATTTTGCATGAGTCTAACAAAACTTCCGAACTGAAGTTGCGCAAATGTAGAAAGTAGCAACTGCCAAACTACAGCTTTTTAGTTGTAAGGATGTTTATGGCGAAAATGCAGCCGGTTCAAAGTACGCTGCGCAAAGTTTTTCGGAACAGAAACTGACCTCGCGTCCGGAAACGCGAGGATGAAGTTCGTGTGAAACGCATACGACATGTGGAGAACCGAAATATAAAAAGCAACCAATTTCACCAGCTTTCTGTGGTCACATTTTTAATTTACCATTTATGCGGACCTGAACTTTCAACTTGCACCACATACCCGCCAGCAGATGGCTTGGGATAAAAGTGTGCAGGGAAGTGATTACACGGGTCAACGTTTGAATATGGCCACTACTCATGTATCAAGAATCCACTCAGAAGCACAAGCAGCCCAGGAAAGCGTGAAAAATTTAGAAACCGTTTGCACGGTGCAAAATTACCACAAGGATTTGGTTGAACATATCGCACTGCTTTATTTAGTGCCTGGCGAAGATGCAATATGTGAAGTGGTGAATGCTAGTGAAGTGAAAAATGCAGAAAAACTGAAAGATTTATTTACTGAAAAAGAAGAGTCCTTAACAGAAAAGGACCTAGTGGTTGTGATAAGTCCAAACAACGCCGTTTGAAACAAGCAGTCTTAAAATGAAACTGATGAAATATTTCCGATATTATCAACACTTTTCTTTTACACAACATACTCTGATTCGCGTCAATGTTCAACGACGAAGAATCAAGGCTATGACGTTCACGCCCAGATCAGCATCTTATCTCGTCCCTTGCGCGATCTTCTCTTCCATGATTTGTTGGGAAAGCGTGGAGCTAAGCCATTCACTCGATGTACAACCAACTGCACCTGCCAGCCAAGGCGTTGAAGCACGTGACCGTCATGGAGAACGTCAAATGTTTTTCACCAGTAATCCAATCACGTTCTATAGATGTGTTCCAAACAAACAGTTCTTGCGAGTGGCACTACCAGCAGGCTTCCCACAACTACCAACTGCTGCAGGGTTTCCCACAGGCGGCCACGTGTTTCCAACCGGTTTCAGTCACCATGGCGTTGGCTTAGCCTGAAATGTTGTCTGGAAAAAAGGAAGTCTTTGGACTGACTTGCTCATGCTTATGGACAGAGAAGAAGCGCGTTTGAAGTGAATTGATGTAAAAGATACAATGAAATTATTGCTGCTTTCCACCCTTGGTTATGAAGCAGTTCATTGAAAAAAAAAGAAAACGGTTTTTCACTACATTTTTCTGTTTCTTGGGCTGTTCGACTAAATTGCTCCCAAATTTTGCGTTATTTTTTACGAGAGGTATATATACGATAGGCAGAGCTGCAAATCGTTCGAAGCAAAAGATTGAAGATGTTCTCACTTGAAGTTTTTCTTGCATTATCAAAATACGAAATTTATTATATATCCCTGATCTTCAACAATTCTTTACGTGGCACACACTTAGATAATACTTCAAGGACTCTGTGTACCTCACCTTATGCTATCGGTTGATAAGCACAAAAAGAAATTCATAAGTTTAGGAATTCAGTTATCTGAAACCATAAAACTCATCTTTCACAGGACATCAGGAAACTCTTTGATCCATTCTACACATTGGAGTATCGCACAAGCGATTGAATAGCACTTGTCTAAACAATTTAGTAAATTATGTCAACAGCCCTTCATCCAAGCACCTTGCAATAAGATGAACAAGCGAAGCGTAACGCGCCTCAGTGATCGAAACTGAAACATACCCAACAGGTCGTTGAAATAAGCAAGGTATTATTTTTGCAAAACTTGGCCAATCTTCAACTTTGCATTTGGTTACTCTGCTACCAAGTGAGAAAAGAAAATGGAAGGTGGTTGTTTTCAAATCCTCCTTAAGTTTTTGCTGCGCTGCCACAGGTGTAATTTCAAGGTATGTTAGTGGCAATGTAGTCTGAGGCACTTGTTGAAAAGTGCATGGCAGTTTATGCTGGTTTCAAACCAACATCGGTAGTTGACATTGCTCATGTTTAGGTGATTTATATTAGCGGTTCGTAATGAGGTCCCAGATGAAAGATCTGGGTGTCACCAGAAGGAATGCTGAAGCGTTTTCTTTCAACCCTCAGACGCACAAGCAACAACGACCATCACTTTGATCAATGACATAACCGCAGACGAGGGATCCCAAGCCAATATTTTTAGGAATAAGGGTCCCCGGGGTTGGAAAGATTAAGAACTACCGACTTATATGATGGTTATCGTTGAATCATGCTTCTTGAATAATCTCGACATTTTGACGCTCTCAAAACCTTAGTTTTGAAAACAAACTGAAACAAAATACTACCGCTTTTGTTCGGTTATACTGACAGGACGCAATTATGAATTTTCCGAACTAATAGCTGTTGAACTGTGATGCTGTAGAGCAGAACCACATAAATCAAAGTTCGCCGTGTGCTCAGTGCACCACGTTTTTACTTAGATTCAATATTTGAAAAGGGTTTCTGTTTCGCCAGGGTCTTAGAAGATTGTCGGCTGCATTCCTGATCAATGCTGTTTGGCACGCACGTCAGGTGGTGTTTGACGTGTGCATACAAAGAAGACGTATGCCTGAGGAAACAAAGATGCGTGTCGTGGATCAAAACGTGTTGCTGTGAAAAGGATGACTTTTCTATGACTACGTTGGAAATCAAACAAATGAACGATGCTACTCTCGCAACTCTTATTTTTCAGTAATATTTATTCCAAATATCATGTTACGTCATGATCAATTAAACTCTTTCAATTTGATACTTCTCTGCTTTTTAAATGATATCACGTTTCTTAGTTTGCATGCAATCCAACTAAATTTTAATTTCAGCAATACGTTCGGATTTGAAAGTCTATGATTATGTTTTATCAGACTTAAAAGTAATAAGAAGGTTTAACGATGATAGGCTTGCAGTAATAATTTCATTAAATAAAGTTGTTTTTCACTTTGCAGCTGTGAAGTGAAAGACCACTTCAAAGAAAATGTATTATCATAACCACGTTGCAAAAGTTTGTTAAATGATTCGCCAAGAGATCCGACATTTGTATCTTGGCGTGATTCACATCAAATTTAGCGCTCAATTTCAGAAACGTTTTCAGCTCTCAACACGTTTCCAGTGTCTCAGTGTTTTTCTCAGTTTTTTTTTACTGCTTACAGTAAACAATATAAATGAAAATGTTTGTGTACTCTACCGGAATTTTTGGGTAAAACTGATAGAGTCTGCATTGCCGTCACGATACGTTTGACAAGGAGCACTCTTTTACTGTAAACGATCAGCAGTTTACTGCATTTATTTGCTCTTATCTGCTGTATCATTTTTTCTTCAGTGACATCTGACAGACATGTCGCTCGAATCCTTGCCTCGTCTAAACGAGAGTAACCAATACACCAGTTTTCGATAAGCGATGTTATCACACAGCGAAAAACTTTGAAAATATGTTAAAGAGGCTGTCTCTGGCTTGCGCTCTTATTTTATCAGTTGTGCATTATGTAGATAAGTGGAAAAGATNCGAACCAGCAAGGCTGTACATTTCCCTTCCCTGAAGTGTAAGAGGCCGATAAAAAACACTACGTAGAGGAATTACNCCAACAAAGCGCCAAAGGTAGTAGTGCTGAAATCTTGTCGTTGTCACGTGTCCCCAGTTATCAGGATCTGCTGCATAATCACTCTAGAAAGGGCAGGAAGTGGAAAGCAACTTAGGTGCAGTGCACTGGCGACTTGACGGTTTTAATTTCTCAGGCCAGCGCTTGTCGATCAACCAAGCGGATCAGTGGCCGAGTATTATCAGGTTTAATCGCACCGCTGCCACGATCGCGAGCTTTGTACCCCAAAGCGATATGACGTAAGGCAAGCGTAAACTCGTTGACCACTTGAAAGTTTTGTCACGTGGCAGCAAGCCAGTACTTGGACCGATCCTATTCGAAAACTACCGAGGATGCTGCTCGAAGACAGCAAGAGACGAGCAGCTCTAGCGACTCCAAGGCTTGCGTCAAACAGCCACGACACAGGCGAAGCAAACCGTAAATTTGGGAGAGGTTTGTAATGAATGCTTGCTTCAAACCCGAGCTAGGTTCTGTCAGTCACGCTGTTGCTAGCCTGTGTGACTTCGTTGAACTGTTACTTCAATGAGCTGGTTCAAGGGGAGAGTTATCATAAATCGGCCACCAGAATCGTTGAAGATCTCTTAATCTTTTTAGTTTATTTTTTAGCTTTGGTTGCTTCACCTACTCTTTCTTTTTGTTGGTTTGTTTTCGTGTTTTTTTCTCACCAAGAACCCAGTTTTCACAGATATTGGAATCAGCAGGTTAACTAGCTTTTTTCCTGAAAAATGATTGTTTCAGAGGGCTGAAATAGGTGGCTAACAGTACACACATCAAAAGCTTAATGCTAATTTGAAATCTTCTTTGTCCTTATTCTCTTCACCTTAAAATGAATGAGATTACCGCACCATCAGTAAAATGCTATGAAACAAGAGTTATGCCACTTCATACTGTGCATGTAAGGATAAATAAAGCAAACCACCATTGGTTATACGGAGCAATATCGCAAATACTCTGTACCAGTAGCACCCACCATGCGCACCTTTGCTTCTTGATGGCACGCCAGAGCCATTCAAATGGTTTAGGTAAGGATTTCCCCAAAGCACAGCCCTTAGGCCACATCCGGCCCGCGGAGCTATTCCATCCGGCCGCAAGGACAACTTGGGAATAATGAAAAACTAAAATATTTACGAAATGTTTGTTGATTTGGTAGAATGTAACATATCCCGAAANATTCACATTACCTAAGNTGTCCGGCCCTCGAACTGTTGTGTAGTAGCTTATGTGACGCTCTGACAAAAAAGTTTGGACACCCCTGGTTTCGGTGAACCTTTAGGTTTATAGTTCAATTTTTTGTCATTTATATTGACTCCTATCCCATTGGCTCAGTTTCTGAAAAGTTAAATTACAAATGCAAAAATCATGCGAATGCTTTCTATATTCGTGTGGATTGATGGTGCAGTTTATTCAGTGAATGAATAGAATTAAACTAAGCTGAGTTTTTTGTTGAACCAAGCAATATGTGGCGACTGTGTGGGGCCTCAGAGCGGCACGCAGTAAAAATCGGTTGGGAAACACTGCTTTGCATGCTCACCAACTGAAAGGGCCTTGTACAATTTTGACTTGTGATTTTCAAAAATGTTTCTCGTACTACCATTTCAAAAGAAGGCATCGTATTCATAAGGACTTATGACGCAGCTGAAATAACGCAAACACATATCAAGGTTTCTGCATAATGAATGTGCTTCGTGCCACTTCATACTTCCTTCACGTCTCCCCTTACCGTCCCTTCGTTTTTTATCACTCCCCTTAACATTGTTGGTTTACCGTCAGCAAGATCATTTGAAACATATCGTGAACACAAATATACCGTGTGCTGTAACTGAACATCGCCATGTGCCTGCGGCAATTGCATTTTTATACGGGCTCGCCCCCACCTACACATTCTTAACCATCACCTGGATCCTCCAAATCCATGAAACCTACGCTCGCGTCGAACCCACACCTACGTTGCAGCTTTGAAATTCTAGCCTGTCAGATCGCTAAAGTCAACCTTGGTGTCTGCGTTACTTAGACACAAGCTGTAAAGGGCTGTTTTTATTGCCGAGAATAGAAATTAATGCTGAAGGAACCAGAACAGCTTATGGTCTTTCATGGCCATTTTTACGGCCCTGAAGCACTTTCGTGCCATTGTTATCATACGTTCTTGTTGCACTATAGGATTGGAGCTTACCTTCTTTTTTCGATTTCTTTTGCGATTGGAAACGAACAACTGAAAAAGAAATAATTTTTTCTCAATTTTTGATTGAATCCAACTACATTTCAAACGTTTGTTCATTTTCGTGTTGCTGTAGAATTGTGGGAGACACTCTACTTTTCAACACTGGAGTTCTTCCGACTTCACACGTGCATCGGTTTTGGCCTCGTGTTCCGATGGTTGTTTTGAGGGGGCATCTTCTTACAGGCCTTCCCGTCTGTGACGGCTATGACGCCCAACGTCGTCACAGAATATATTGGGAGTGGGCACAAGCTGCAAAGTTCAATCAGAACCTTCCGGATGTCTACGTTGCCAGAGAGGCGTAAGGAGCACTGAACCAGAACGTCTTACCTTGAACATGTAGTAGCAAACGAACAACGCAACAAGCAAAAAACACAAGACACAAATCAGTAAAGGATAGATCCGAAAGTAAGGCGTATAACTGGTAATAACATGCAATTAAAAACCTAAGGGAAGCATTGCTGCACGTTTCGGTCACTAACGGAAATAATTTGGTGCTCCAAAAAGGTTAGTTACGTGTATTAGGCGCTGTAGGCGAAATGCGGTTGGTGCATCAGTGTTAATAATACGATCAATCAAGGGTTGTTTGTCATGACTCTTTTTACTAACTGGCACGGGTCATCAATTAGACACCCGCACAGGTTTTTTCTTTGCTTCATGCGTTTCACGTATCTGAATCCGGGTCCTAGCGCAGCTCAACTTGCAGCCGCTATACTGCATCCATTAAACATTTTCTAGCGCTTTTCGCCAAACGTTTCAATGTCAATCAACTTTTTCGGATGAAGCGTCAACCAGAGACCAAAAGAATCATTAAAAACTTTCTGGAAGTTTCTGTAGGTGAGCGTGCTCATCGCGCCCGCAAGCAGCAGTTGACCAGTTTCGCAAGCAGCGGCTGTTTTTTACAAGCGTTTAGGCATATCCGCAAGATACGGAACAGGCATTTTTGGACAACCATTATCCTTGATAGGCCCTCAAATTTACCCACATACAGTGTTTTTTAAGGCGTTTTGAGGGATCGAAACGGTCTCTCAAATTTTTGCAACGGTCTCTTACAATACAGTAGAGCGTGCATGTCTGCATAACCACTGCCAAAATACACTAAAACCTCGCTTTATGACCATCTCGGTATTCAGATGGAGTAGTTGCGGTCTTTCATAATGTCTTAGCGGTCATCATAGTCAAACCTTGAAAAGCCTTGCTCACATTAATCAACGAACAACCCTGAAGGTCAAAACCTCTTTAGATGGATGTGCGATTATATTTTTTCTTAAGCAAGATCAAACAACGGTACGTGCATTCGGATAAAGGGAAACAATACTTATCTGGTATTTGCACAGTTAACCTGATGTAAGTTTTCTCTTCTTGTTTTCTTACTGGAATTCGCTCGAATGCTCAATCTAATAAAATTGAATCCGATCTTGTTAAGATTTCAAATTGTTTTCATTTAAGACGAGCTGTGTGTTGTGTCCTGAATACTGAAATTTTTTGCTTGGTGAATTTTATTTTCGAAATTACGTATTCGATTAGATGGGCCAAATGACAAATGGAACCAATCAGATTACTTAAAAACTAAACTTTTGGTTGAAGAGGCCACCCAGCAGGCAGGTCAAAATTATATATCTCGTAAACTTTTTTGCATCCAGTGATTTAAAATGCTTTATCCCTCTTGTCTTCAAATTATGAAACACAGAGTGGATCAACTTTTGTCAAATTAGATGTTTACCTCATCTGGCATTTATCAATTTCAAGTGACAGCAAACGCACATATGTGGTTACTTTAGTCAGACGTGACGCACGTGGTGGACGATTAGAGGTTTAATAACAACAAGCCTGTCCGTTACATTTTAACAACATCTTCAATTTCACAATTGAAATAAGTTTATCTCCAGTGAAGAGCAAGAGTCACAGTGGGAAGCATATTGTATTGGTATAAAGTTTCTACTTAGTGGGTAAATGTCACAAGTAAAATGTTCTGTTTTTGTCTGTTTTCATCGACCTGCGTTATGCAGAGTGTGTGTGCTTATACTGTGGACTTCGTGTCTGCTCACAAACAATTCAATTAAATTAAAGCGTTGCAAAATTATTCCAACAAAAGTAAGCAAGTATTTTTGTTACTGCAAAGTTGCCTTGAGTAGAGGTTCGATGAAAATCTAAAGTTATTACTTTTGTTATATGCTTGCATTGGGCAAATTTTGTTTCCGGAAACTAAACTGAAAACGATATTTGGTTGCCTGGCTGTGAGTGTATAGCGTGTTGCAAGTTGCAGTTGAAGAAGTTTTCTCTGCAACTTTCTTCCATCGTATGGAAACCTTACTATGTTTCGTTCCGGGCCTCACTGCATTTTCAACAAAGCAAGCAGAATATTTTCATGCAAAAACCTGAGCATTTGTTTTTACAGCTGTAACATTTTCTTGCAGTTTATTGCGCGGGAAAACATGCACTATAAATGCAGTGCTTTTTGGGTGATGGTAGATAATTCTCTGACACAGTCATTAATCTACGGTTTTATCACAAGTTTCAGAATTTTGTTTCAGTTTCAAGAACAAGCTCAAGATGTACAAATGGCAAGATGGTCAGAAAGTGTTTTCAAAGTAAAACGTATCTTCAAGCGGAAACTTAGCAATGGCTTCCACAAAATTTAGTCATGCTGCTCAGGATATGCCGACGTATCATATCGTGTTTCTCAAAAGCATGGTAAAATCCACACTTCATAAGCACAAGACAAAGCTTGAGGCTGTTTTTCGTTATGACGTTTCAAAACGCACAAGCAGTTGTTTCATTTCATTGTAACTACTCCACCGAAATCTTCAAATTTATATCTGTAATCCAACGGGTAACAGACACGAAAAAAGTCGTTTCTTTCCTCAGGCCAAATAATTTCTCAGATTTCTTTTTGATCAAGTCACTTTTTGCAGTTCTGTGAAGGGCAATATGTTTTGCCAAGCATCAGTCGACCTGCCGATTACCTAATGTGGTTATTGCCACAAAATGTTGATGCCTACAATCTGACAAAACAAGAGGCCCTCGCCAAAAAAAAAGAGTCATGCAAATAGGCATTAACGCTGTTCATTTACGTCACGTCGCCAGGATCTGTAGGGCATTGAGATGAAAGCGAAAAATGCGCCACACAGCGGTTCCCTGTCGCAAAAACAAACACCAAGGCAGTGTTCTGTTAAAGTGATTTTTCCTGTGTGCAACGCTTCGTTGTTTGTCGGAGCTCCGCAAAAGACAGTTACACATAATAGGACCTTTTGTGGATGCAGGCTTTTATCAACTGCGCTTACTTTTATCAGAAAAACACAGGATTATTTTGCAACGTGAATCACAAAAGACTGATTTAAGTTCGTGCTACGTGATCGCCGCTGACGTCATCGCATCATCAAAGCGGTAATTCTATAACTTCAAGACCAAAGCGATTCAGATTACAGGGCCGCATCTATAGATTTAGCTTGCATTTTGGCACAGAGCTTTGTTCAATCCTATCGTAATTAAAGAAAATTGTTTTGATATGGTTGATGTAAAATCTTAAGTGTCTTTTATCGATCCATACGTTCCTCTCACAGCCTCACAGAAAACGACGTGGCAGTATTGCGCAGCGCTTCTTTTAGACAGAGATGCTCATGATGTTGAAAGTGAAACATGTAATTTGATCTACACAAATAGTTAGCTGTAGTCTGTGAGGTCATATAGATCGCAGGATAATCATCTCGTGAGGAAGATAAACGTGCTTTCCAATTATGAAGCGGATTCAAGTTTATTGAAAATACCATTCTCAATGAGCATGCAGTAGAACGATGAACTGTGGGAAATCAGGGACTGCAAAATAAAATTGCACTACAATGATACAGAATCTTGGAGGAGATCGATTGATATCGAATCAAACGTGTCTATATGACCTGATGCAGCCCAGACTTATATGAAGAAATGTTAACTACTGGTTCTTCAAGTGGGCAATTCAATACATTTCTGGACGAAGTATGTCTATCAGTTTTGATCTTGATTTCAAAAGGTTTTGACAAAATCATCATAACTCTTACAAGATAAAGGATAAGGTCTTTATATCCCAAATATGCAGAATATCAAAAACAAACGTAATTCCCTCATAAGTGCATTGTTTCTCAAATATCTTTGCTTGCAAACAGAACATTGCACATGAGTCGAAAAAGATTTAAGAGTCGCAATTTAAAAGCCTTGAAAAAACGACTATAACAACATTTTGCATGCGGTTGTTCAGCGCATATAAGAGTGAGTATAACTCACCGATAATAATTTGCCTGCTTGAGTAGCATCGAGGTGACAACAGATCTCAGGCTGGACATCAAAATAATATTCGTTTGTTCTCTCTCGTTGCTGCAACCGTGGTAAAGGTGAACATTTCGATGTAAGAAACACAATTACTTACATAAATTTTTCAATTTTGTTCTTACAGATATTCACGTTTGAAGGTTCTTGCACAGTGAGAGCCCTTAAGAACAACTTGGAAGGGTTTTCATCGACAGATATCGTGCCCACTTACGTCTATGACAGACAGACAATGCTTGTTTATTTTACATGGCCAACAAAAAGACCCGGAGGTCATCAAAGTCAGCTGACCATAAATGTCTATGTCATATATAGAACAGCATAAGTTGAGGCAGTATACGATTTTAATGTCGATCTCTACGAAAAATTTTACTCGTTATGCAATAGCCAAATATAGAAAAATTTTCGAGAAAACTGAGACAAAGACTGGACATTTTAGTTCGGTTGCCATCCAATCCAATCCACGTTAAGCTGATTTATCCTGTGGTGCATTAAGAATTGACGTTCTTCTGGAATATGGTATGGTTCAATCATGCATTTTTGTGACTCAAATCACGAAATAACACGAAGCAGCAAGAGGAAATACAATAACATCAAAGATCACTAGT
>JGI24021J15306_10007006_pt1 | contig 13676 bp, 5 predicted proteins | sample Ectturendosymbi1_FD_15306 | JGI IMG/M metagenome (IMG submission 15306) | reverse complement strand
GAGCCGCATGCGGCTGTTTGAGCTTTCCGAAAAATTTATATATTTTTTTTTTATTTTTTATTTCTATTGCAAAGTGTAGAAATGTTGTAAAGTGGTACTGCGGTAGCTAGCGTGCCGTTTAGTATTGGTATTGCAAGTCGTTCCAAAACGAATTATGTTGTCACAGAAGTGTAGATTGCAAATAAATTCGTGTTTTTGGATTTGTATGTTGCGGCTCTTTGCAACTTGACTTTTACGAGATGCGGTTCATACATAGAGCAGGTTTGGCCACCCCTGGATTAGACTGTTGTGATGAGTTCAGAGAAGCAGAGATTATTTTGATGTGATGAGTTCACTGTGTGACGCGTCGCAACGAAGTCGACGATGTGTAGAATTCTGAATGTTGCACCACTTCTCTGAACCGAGAGATCCCAACTACATTGTTCAAGCACATAACCAGAATGCCCAAGGAATGGTTGGTGAGGAAAGTCCTGCTTGCTAAATCCACACGAAAGTGGCCCGGAAGTCGACCAAAGACTAGGAGGTGTGATTACATCTCCGATCTGGCTTGGTCCTATCTTTGCGTGGATCCAGACAACGCTCCGCGATTGCCGAATACCATGAGGTATTTCGAGTGCTCCTAGGGATTCTGTCCCATCCACCCTCTCGGGAAGATAAGTAGGTGTGAACATGAATGGATGAATGAATCTTTTTCAAAACATCATAACATAGTTTTGATTTAGTTCCAAAAAAATTCGATGTTATTTTTTATGCCAAAACAGGTTCAAGTTTTTTTTTAACAATGATGATTATGGTGACGCAACAGGTTTCAGTTTTTTTTCGGCGATAACCAGTGTGTAAACGTTTGGATTGAACACGGAATCCTTCCGGGATAACATTAACTTTTCTCTTACTTGACCCACCAATTGATAGCCTACTTTCAATTGAGAGTTAAGCATATTTGAAGAAACTCTTTCCAAAGCTAGACCTACGACCAACAAGTTATGGTCATTTTTTCCGTATGGAACACCATGATATATTTTTTGGCCAAAATATTTATCAGGTTTTGGAAAAAGTATAAGATTTTGATGTATTCAAAATTATCAACGCTTTCAATGATCGCATGTAATGTGACAGACAAACTTAAGGACAATTGACGGCAGGTCGAAGCCTGCTTGTTGTTTTTTGTGAAGGCAGATGAGGTCAACACTCTTGTCCAAGGAGCGCTACGGCGAGTCACTCAGTGGTCGTGGTTCGAACACTCAATCCAGTCGAGAGGCGGACCAATACCACGAGCTAATCGTTTTTAAAGGCCTTTTTACGAATACTGTGTTCTATAGCCAGTGGCGTAACTGACGGGTGCAGAGAGGCAAAGCGTCCACCCTGGGAAACTAAATGCTAAACTGGGCCCCCACGTTCCACGTAGCTTATATTTCAGTTTCGGTGTTCTTTTGATTTTCAATAATATGTTGTTGTTTTGCGTTTTTCGAAGTATTTTCCTGTGATTTAGGGTTTTTGTAGTCATGCACATACGGATTCACCATCATTTCTCAGATTTTTTCCTGAGTGTTGCCAGTGGACCCCTGCAGCCAGAGGGCCACTTTCAGCTAAATTTCACCCCTGGCTCAAACTTCTACTTACGCCACTGCCTACAGCTATGTGAAAAAACATATTGATACGATGTTTAAACAAAATAATTCAGAATTGTCTTTAACTTTGAAAGCTTGTTTTTAATAGTGGAAATATGCATTTGAAATTGCCAAGAATTTTGTTTGAGCCATTTTCAAGGAAGGGCAAAGCTTTCACGTATACACAAACATTTGCATCAGGATTAACNCCTTGTCGCAGTATGACTGTTCTACAGTCGTAATTCTAGCAAAGATGGAAAATNTAGGAAAACCCTTGACAAGCGCAAAGTATTTTAAACGATTTCAAAGTGCTGAAATTGTGTTGTTTTTAATTTCCGGGTTGTACTTGGACAGTTTTTGAAAAATTCAAATGGTTGTACTTGGAGAGTTTTTGAAAAATTCCGACTCAGTATTATAGCCTATATATCTAACATTAGATTAACAGCAGATGTTCAAGTTTGAGCTTAAACATACGTAATTCATATGTATCAAAATTTGTAAGTATTAGCGGGTGATAACTATTTCATATGCAAGCGGGAAAATGATGAAAGTTCAATATCTGCAGCCATTGATAGGTCGCAGTACAGCGAATGTCAAAAAAAGAATACGTTTTAAATCTTTCATCGCCTATTTTCACAACAAAAGGATTCGGGCGTCGAAAATGAAATGACTCGCTTTAAAATCTAGTTTAAAATCTTGCCTTTGTCACTTGCTGATAAATGATAACTACCTTGTTGTGCGCAATAAATTCCCTATTTGGGAAGGTGAAGATTAAAAAATGATCTGTTGCTAGTTAGAAAAACTATTTTCTTGGAAACTCTGTTGATTGGAATTTCAAAACAGCAGATCTTTAGCTAACAACCAAATTTGAGAGGAAAATACATTTTGCCTATTTAGGAAAAAGAAAAAATAATATCATGTAAAACCTAAAAAGGTGAAACAAAATCTTTATGTTGCAATGATATAGAAAACCTATCAATGTATGGGTCCAAAAGCATTGAAGACTAGTTAAAACAACTAGCTAGTTAAAACACACGCTTACATTAACATACACAAATACAACTTAAACAAATACACACAATAAACGCACAAACAGATGACCAAAAAACAGCTATTGGAGCAAGTAGCAATATTATTTTAAGTTTTCTTTTTCCTGCCATTTCAGGCAATTCTTTCCATTGGCTTATATTGTGACGTATGCAATTATAGTGGACAAAATTCTGAGTTGCCCTTTGCATAAAAGCTTGGTACAGTAGGTACACTTCGCAAATTGAGTGAGCCATACGCCTTTTCAGCACCGAAGTGATTGATTCGCAGCTAGTAACAAATTGTTTTTGAATAAAAGTAGTATTTTTTTATTCATAAACTTTTTCTAGAGAACCAAGATGTTCGAATGTTTCAATCCATGATTTTCAGCTGATAGCTCCGTCTTGGTTTGCCATAAAAAAAACTGATTTAACGTTTCTTGTAAAAAATTATTTTGACATTTCGTCGTTCGCGCCTTGTTTATAATCAGCTTATGCATGATTTTAAAGTGAAGATTTTGTATATTTGTGTTTTATTTCAAAGTGGATTTTAAGCGTGGAGCCTTGCTTCGCAAGGCAGTCAATAGCTTCCACTGCACGCATATTGCGTTTCGGATATTCCTTGTAAAACTGGTGAGTTTTTCGGATATTCCTTGTAAAACTGGTGACTGTAAAACTGGTGAGTCATAATACAACTCTATTGCTTAGGATGTGAAGCTAAACAAATGAGATAAATTCGCTTGCTCCATTCGCGAAATGTTAGATGATTTTCACCAACGCCATTGCAGTCAAAAGAAGGAACTTACTTCTGATATTAATGCTCACTAGAAAGTCCTAAGATTCAAAACGTAGATGTGATGTTCCCAACTTGCAACTTTCAAAAGTATTTCAGAGGAAGGTTGGCAGATATCAACTAGCAAACGAAAGTGATTCATAACAAATCTTGACTGACTTATTATATCGGAAAGGAACTTCTTAAAATCCTCTAACAAGTAAAATAGACTGTTGCCTTTATTTTCAAGATAAAGTTGTCAATTGCTGGCGCATTCTTCTTTTGAGCGAGTTGTTACTGTCCAATGCTAGGCCGCACTAGATCTCGGGCCAGGTGTTGGGCAGCCATTTCATTGTCTCATCGTCCAGAACAGTCAGGCCGTGCAGTCCATGGGAAGGTTGATGGAATGGACATTGAAGGACAACATGGTCGACGGTTTGTTCTTCTGCATCACACTCATAGGCCGCAGAGCTGGAGCATTAGTAAACTTCTATAAAATAAACCTATACGTGTACCTCATAACACTTGTCCATAAAACTTGCTGTCGCACATGTTTATTACAGATTATACACGGGTTTTCATAGAGCCAGGTTTAATTGGATGCGAGGTGTTCTTTGCAGGCGGTCTATACCTCAGCGGGAACTCGGTAATTTGAACAGCTGCCTTTTGACACATCTTTCGATACAATTTTGCAAACAAAGAAGGTTTCATGACGCTTACATAAGCTAGATACAACTGTACGCAGAATGCATTCATCACACGAACGGGTGCCAAATGCAAAGCATACGCAAAAGCCCATCTCANGTGCAACTAATGCATCCAAAATAGAAAATCTTAATTCCGATGAAGCCGTGAGTCTTTGTCTAAANAATTTGGTAGAGAAAACGTGTTAGTCTGTATACCAACCAACCACTTTTGCAACGATGACGCAACATCANTTAATGCACCATAATCGTGCACTGAAATGTCATTAAAATGGCGTACTCATAACTTTTGTGAGCAAAAATCTTAGAATAAGAATTTCGGTGATGTTGTGCGTTGGCCCGAAGACACGCAAGTGTTCTGGTTGTTCAACTGAAAAAGTTTAGAAATAACCTAAGAGACCATCTGACATGGACATGTGGCCACAAACACGTGATCTGCAGTGGATGCGTCACAAAGGCTGTAAATTGCACAATGAACTCTTACGGAGAGCTCAGTTTTTCTCTTAATTGGTATATCTTTGAGATGGTATCTGATAGGATAGTAAGCGTCGTATCTGTCTTTTAATTAAATGTTCGTTGATTTTTTCAATTGATTGGGTTCTTTATCTTGTAAATATCCATCGGCAAGCCCAGATAACATTTTTAGGTTCAGTTATTTGAAAATACATATGCCGTAGACATTTACCACACAAATAAAAAAATAACATTGTTTGTTAAAATCTGGCACAATTACAAATGCTGAGTAATTTCTCTATTGCAAATTATTTCCTGTTGCAATTCTGCTCGTCGCCTAAGTGCATTAAATGAGCCCTGATTACAGGGGTTTGAGGTCTTCACAATGAGTGCTAATCAATAAGTTCCATCCAAGTGCAGTAGTCCCCGATTTTTAAGCCCACGGTTAATGAACCCACCCGCTTAACAAACCCAAAATTGCCTGGTCCAAAATTACTCCATTTATTCCTGTAATAAAAAACGCTTTATTAACACAAAACCGCGCCTAAACTAAGCTCAATTTTCAAACACATTTGCTTAAAATTTGGTGAAAAAGAGTAGCAACTCACATTTTTTGTCTTGCTTTCGACGGTTTCACACCTCGTTACGTTGCTGACCTCGTTCTTAATTCAACTGTTTCGTCACAAATCGTATATTTGTGCCGTAATCAGTAGGCAAGACAATTGGTGCTCTGTAGAATTTTCAAAATGACGAAGAGACGTGCAGAAATATGTAGCCTTGTCTGAGACACTTGAGATTAAAAAAAAGTTGTCTAGCACTGCTAAAATGTAGTCAACGTACTGCCGCCAAACAATTTAACATCTTTCTCGACAAAGTGCATGAATTTGAAAAATTGAACGGCCATGTTCGACAGTTTCTACCTCACCAAAAGCCAATGTGGCAACTTACTCTTGATAGTTTTGCACTGAAATAAATAGGCCTATTGTTTCACCGCAATAAACAAAGAATATTTCTCGTTACCAATTACTGTTGTGCACAGTGGTGATAGATTTAGCGACTTTCAGCGATAGTACAGTCAGCCATACTCATTCATGCGCATAAGAGTGGCGAAAATTTGTCCTCCGGTTAATAAGCCAACCCGCTTTAATAAGCCCAAAATCGTCCTGTCCCGAGGTGGGGGGACTACTGTATTATCATCAGCCTATTCATGCGAAGTAGTCTTGAAGAGGTAGAAGAAAGATTTTATCTTCTGGAAATGCTTACATTTCAATATGCAGTTGTGCCGTGAGCGTCATCTCCTATATGATATAGGGTATAAGTTATACCCAAACCGTCTGTGTGATCAACATCAGTAGTAGCAGCTGGTGTTGACGAAAGCCCAGGAAGAATCGTCTTATTAGGTGATTGTTACGTACAAATCGTCTCATCAGGTGATTGTTACGTACGATTGATAAATTGCAAGGCATGCTTGGCTTGTGCTTTGATCTGATTCCCGCTCGAAAGCGCCTCAAGTGGTTTATATTTCGCCTTAAAACGTAGGCGTTAGTTCATCGGTTAATTAATTATGGCTGCTAACAGCCCGTCATCCGAAGGTTTGCAAAACACGTTCCGGTTATTTTAGTTTTTCTTCACTCGAAGCCTGAAAGCCGAAACATCCAAGACAATGGTACAACCGTTGCTATTGGTGTCTCCGTGAATGCCTGGTGCGAGGGCAGCAGACGTGCCGAGGGTAATTGGCGCAATTTTGCCAGCGCATCCGGACATCGGCGTACGTCACAATCGGTCGGTGCGCATTTTACGATCTGGCAAACGCCACCGAGGAAGGTTTCCCGGCTGCTGTTGACAAAGTCACAAATCTCCCTGAGTTGTGACAAGGTTGACAGTGCGCAGTCCTGTTACTGAAGTGCAGTAATAACACGGAGAGGGTGTATGCACACCTGCCCCACGTTTTCCAGCTCCCAGCGTCTGCTAACGCTGCCCATGAATTACTGGAGCAGCACGCGAAAGATAAATAAAGTCGCACATAGTTTTACAGCTTACTACATTTTGCAAATAGCTGGGCGGGTAGTTGGCCGAGGGCCTCTACCCAGTGAAGAGATGCTGAACAAGCCACGACTGCAAAGGAAATGCATTGGTGCTCGACATTCCTCCATCATTCTATACCGCTTTTTTTGCGATGACGAAAATCAAACACACTGACCGGATGGGTTTCGCTATTGTTCCACAATAAAGTTTGTCTTCTAATAACGGCCATAAGTAAATTGTCGTCATGGAGAATGTCAGAGACAATTTACGTGGACTGTAACGTAACCTCAGGCAAGATATACTAGAAAGGGATCGACGATAGCCCGTTCACTAACATTAAAGTTGCCTTTTATCAATACGGTGCAAGAAAGACAATTCTTAACTTCTTTTATTCCAAGCGGGATTCTAGTCATCAAGGGGATATTTCTTTCGTAATTGTAGCAAAAAAACAAATACGCCCTGCAATGACTGAATACATTTTGCGATGGGCAGCCAATGCAGGTCAAAATTTTATACTATTAAATACATAAAATTAAAATAAAACATTTAAAGTAAAGAAAGCAGTGCAAGAAAGCGGGCAAATGCCATATTTTCAATTAAACGAAACGTGATTGTTTATTTGAAAAAATTTGTAGAAGGAGCCAACCTTTAAAATAACTAAATTTTTATGGATCTTATAGAAATAACAACGTTAATGGGATGTTGTTAAAGATATCACGTGAAGTACCACTTTTTGAGCTCAGACGATCAACTATATTTTTAATATTTGCTAAAATAAAATATATTGCGAAAACATTTCTGGCAAATTATGATTCGTTTGTGATTCGCCAGAATTTTTTTGATAAATGCAACATTTCTTCAGCAGATGAATTATGAGAAGAACAGGTCACATTTGTGATGAACAAAAGAGCTTAAAACTTGGATAACTTTTTGTGAGCGTTGTAGCAAAGCAAATATCAAGGGCAGTTTTCATCCTATAAAGTTTTGTGTGCTATTTGCTTTCAACATCGTATCTAAGACGCAACAGAGCCCGCATTCATTCCCTCGAGTATATCAGCTGAGCGCTCCTTTCAGCTTTCTTTTCGGCGTTTTACGACTCGAAGGTCAAAATTCCGAAGGAGCTTTTACTTTTTCCTGGATATTGTGACAAGGTTCCTAAAAGCGGGAGATGGGAAGCATGTTGGGGGTGATTTGCTGTGGGCTGAACATTCTCACGAGCGCTTCTCCTCGTCTGATTATTCTCCACCCGGCTGAATGCTCACACACGTTCTCGCTCCGTTTAATTGCTGCGTGCATACCGCCAGCAGGCCATTTGACCGCTTTGAAGTTCCGACGATAGTTGGGTTTATGTCCGCCGGACGACGACGTCGGCCGTGAGTGACTTTCGCTTTTATCGGCGGCATTCTTCCTTTTATGCGGCGGCGAAATTGCATCTGAGCGCGCCCTGCACATTGTGCAGCAGAAAAAGCCTCGAAACTTTGCTTCATGTGAAGCAATTTACTTCGAGTTGCAGCGAGGCCTGGATTCGAATGAAACATTCACGCAGTCGCTGGCCAGAGCGACGAAAATGGGACCGTCTGGTGAAATTAATCGTATTTGTTTTCATCAGGAACCACTGAAAATGCAGAACTGTGTGAAGTTTACATTGAAACGGATCCCACCTGTTGTTTCGAGCAGGGTAACGAAAGTTATAGTCATACTGAACAGTGTTTAACAACCAAATCCGCGTGCTATCTATTTCTACTTCGACGTTAAAAACTAGCTAAAAAATCATGCAGCAAGTTCACTGCAGTACATAAAACAAGGAACTGATGACATAGCAATGTTTAGCGAAACCATTATACGACATGTTTTTCTTTCGTTTGGTTTATNTTCATCATCAGGTTTTTCAACAATTCTGCTTTGTGCACCAGACATTTAGAAAATTTAAGGCTTCAGGTTGAGTTTGTCCCATACTTTCATTTAAGATGAATTGAAAGCCATCACCAAATATCTTGCACTTGTTTGCAGTCTATATTAACTTTTAGGTTTTCGGTGGTATTTTGTCCGAAGTTTTATGAGATCGCAACCTAATTATTAAAACTACGTAACGATACTCGAGGAGGTTTAGCTTTTATCGTCGGGCCGCAGTAAACAGCAATTGTTTGAGCACATTTATTTTTTTAGGTTTATAGCTTTCATAAAATTTCTATCTACTGTATATAATGTCGCCCATGCACTTATTCCTTTTAGCAAATTGATATACCATTTGCTGATAAATACCAAGCAATTACAGTTACAAAAACAATTACAGTAGATTAAAAAATTTAATGCTCCATTAACACATGACAAATACTCTATATACACTTTACAATACCCCTAACTTTAAAATCCCTCCATGAACACGTGTGTGATTTTGTTTACCTGATATAACACTGGATCGTCACGGAGAACTATTGTTTCATTTCTAAATGAGCCAAGAAGTGCAACTGATGAAAGTGTCTCAGTGGTCACTATTTTGTTTCCCTGAAAGTACCTTGCGTGTTTTATTTCTTGTATGTTTAGACCAAAGAGAAATAAACTAGATGGCGAATATCCAATTGTCAAAGTAAGCTGTGACCAAAACATAGCAAATGCTTATGCAACATTATATTTTGACAGTGTCTGTTTTTTATCGTGCAATTTAGTCTCTTCCAACACGAATGGACTAATTTTTAATATAGCTGTATGATAATAGGGGCACGCATGTTGAAACAACAAACATCGCCACAAATGGAAATTGTGTTAATTATTTTGGATGTTAAAGAAATCAAAGTGCGGTTGAAGTCAGAACTCACAAATATTGTTTAGGAGCAGAAAACGGCAGCGACTGAACCGCTGTGAAGCTTCCAGACAGAGCAACAGCAAGTCAGGAATGACGCTTTATGACTACATGGCAGTTGTCAAGATGCATCACAACGTGAATCATATCTGCTGCGCTGCTTCACCAATCACGCAGGGAGCTTTACTAGTTTAACTCGCTGCGTTTGATTGAAATTATAGAAAACGTTGTGGTTTAAAGTAAACTAATTTATTCTCGTTCATTTAAAGAAAATAACCCACACGTATTTGTAGGGAACCTGAAAACAACATGTGCGCATTTTTTACCTTTAACTCTCTTTTTTAGGAGCAACTAAGGAAGCAATCGCATGCTTTTCAAGTTTTGAAAATTTACTGCACTCGGAAAATTTGTAAAGTCCATGCGCTTGAAAAAACCTGTTTGACTGAGTGACTATTTTGCGTCGTAACTGTAGCAATACTATTGGAACATAGGTAATTTCCATGAAATAATTGCAAAAAATATCATTGGGAGCGGAAGCCAATGAACTAAATTCAGGATGAGTTGATTAATTAACAGGTTTTTATTTGGTGTTTCGCACAAATCACAGAACCTTGAAAATATCTTGTTTGGAAAGAAATGGATATGACGAAGTGAATGGCGTTTTGTAAACAACACTACTACTGCTTTGCAACAAAGTTATTTTGATAACCAGCTGCAAAAACGTTTGGTAAGCTACAGCTTTTACTTGGACGAAGATCCCCTCATGTTGGGTTACTGAAAAACGCTTCCTGCAAATACCAACACTCCTCCACATAAATAGATGCGTGCTTCGCTCTGTTTTCCCAGAAAAGCCACACAAAATAGCAGCAGACACAGGGAAGTTGCAACAATATTTACTCTAAGAAAATGAAAAAATATGAAACGAAAAAGAACAAGAACATAAATTTTAACAAATGCACTGATTCTTTGAAGTCTGGTTTTCCCATCGGCAAAAATGACCATTTGAAACGACGTTTTCAAAGAGTCGTATGTTGAAAACAATTACTTTTAGAGATAAAGAGTATTTCTTCTGCAACACAGAAGTGATGCCTATTTCAAAATGAAAGCCTAAATCACCTTTAGAATGATTGCTTTTATCGACTCCAGTTAATCCGACCCATCAGCAAGGTTTGATATGATCAAAGCAATGAGTGCAAGCTACATTTGTATAAAAGAATTGAAGTCAATTACACAATATAAATAAGCAGACACTTTAACGGAAAATATTTAACTGTAGAGAGCTTCAAATGCTTTTTTTGGATGTCTCTGCAATACCAAAGAGCACTTTCTTTAAAGCACAACTTACACCATTTCATACAAGAAAATCATTGGATTTTTTACATTTCCTGGGAAGCTAGTGACTACGTTTTTCGATTTCGTAAATTAAAATGAGTGTTGTTGCGTGTTTTTGAAACATTTTGAAACGTACTGCTTGATAGTTTGTACCTAAGGTTCAGACGTGCTGTCACCAATGATAAATTCACAAACCAAGTGCAATTTTTTCCTGAAATGCGATCCTACATGCAAAAAAATCAGATGAAAAAAGATGATAACTGCGCAGAGAAATAAACTCCAGCAGTATGTTACAAACAAAAATACACAATCCCGATCTCAAGAAGGAACAAATGAGTATCATCCAACAATTCCTTTCTTAGATGTTGCAAAACCAAAAAAATGGCATTTGATTCATAAGTAAGGAATTTAGGAAACGTCTGTCAAAAGTGACTAAAATCACTAAGAAGATTCCCATGCTTAGAAATAAATAGATGATTGTCAGACTTATTATAAGCTTGAAGCGTTTTCTGATAGTTTTTGTCAATTAAGTTAAACGATTGCTTGTGATTCGTAATGTCACTTTGAACTGCTTTAAATGACAACTTTGGCGTAAGACTCTAATCTCTTGTGGCGGGAACTCTCTGCACTGGTTTTCTTCATAAGACAACAACAGCACTTGTGAATGACAATTAAAAAAAACAACAAACAAACAAAAATTTAGTCACCCGAATGTCACGAGGATATGTAAACGTCGCACTTTGCTGTCGTTACTTGTCCTCCATTTTCGTCTGAAATGTCAATAGCTTTTTGCAAATCGTCTTTGTCGGCGGGCAACAGTTCGCCTCGATTAAGCATGCGCTTCTTCTTCATTCTTCTGTTCTGAAACCATATTTTGACCTGGCGATCGCTGAGACAGACACGATGGGCGATCTGCTCGCGCAGTTCGCGGCTGATGAACTCGTTTTGCACGAACTCGCGTTCGAGTTCCGCGAGTTGAAACTTCGTGTAGGGTCGCCTGCGTCTCCTGGGGTAGGGTCCTCTTCCGACAGCGTGCCCCTCCGCTGGATAATGTGGAGATACCACGGGAGGAGGACAGGGGTGAGAGTATGGTCCGCTGTGGGTTACGTGGGCCATTGGTTCAACTGCAAGGGGAAAAATATTGATGGTGGTGGGGGTGCAAAATATTGCAAAAAACACAACAATCAATGAATAAGGAAACTTCAAATAAAGCTTCGCTAGAGCAACATCAAGACGAAAATAGAAAATTCACCACACGATAAAAGAAGAAAAAATTAGATAACTTACTGCACAAAAATCAGTGTACACAGACAAACTAAATAAGCACAGTCCCATAGAAAAGACCTTGTTTTTGTGACAATTTCAGGCAGAGAAGGAAATGTTTTCAATTGCATATTTGCAAAATGTAAAACACACTCTTCTGTCAAAAGGTTTTTTTTGCAACGACTGAAACTGAATGCTTTTTCCTCAAATTTTGCGGAAATGTTTCGGTTAATGTTTTTGTTCCGTCTGCCGTGACTCATCATGCATGGACCGTGTGTCGTGGTTCAGACGGAGCAATACACAGTTACATTCAACCTGGACTGTTCTACTGCGATCACAATGGTATTTTGTTAATGATATTTTGTTCATTTGCAGCACAGGTTGGACATAACTTAGAAAATAAAATCTCGCAGTCGTCTGCGAGATTCATCTTCAGTATTATCAATTTTTTTTTATCTACATGGTAAAAACGTTTACAGGGGTGAGGTTGAGACTTTAGTGAATCATGGACCAATATACTGACATTAACAAAAATAAGATAAAGAAACTTGCGCCCTAGACCGTTTATGTCTTATTAAAATTATCACTTTGCGGTTTCACTGACTTGTTGCAAAAAGCAAGCACATGACTGTTGCCATCAATTCCAAGATATTTCGTGTTACTGAACACCACCAGCACATAACTGAAGCTGCCGCTAGTAACCGATGTTACTGGTAATACGAAAATTGTTGGTAATAACCTTGTTCACTATTCATAATAAACAGACAAAAATCCTGTAACATGCACGGCTGCACGCCTATGCTAATTGCAAAAAATATTTTATGTGCATTGGTGCTTTGTAACATGAACTGAGTTCCCTGTTTTATTCGGCAACACGAAATACAGCAAGCGGCTTTCATCCAATTTAAACGTCATGTGATAAATAACAACTCAGTCCCCTCCAGTGAACTTTCACCTTTAAAAAGATTTTCTTACCCGAGTTATTGTATGGAGGGAAATCTGAAGGATGAAAGTTTGGTTGATGGGGATGGTGGTAAGAGTAATATGGCGACATCACATGTGGGTGATACTGACTCAGCTGACTGCTGTATGGCTCAACTGCAACAGAAAGTTTCAATACGCGGTTGAACAAACAGTCACGGAGAGGTATAACAGCTAATGTGCAAATTCTTCACGTGCTTTGCAAATTAAAGTAACACGGGATGAGTATTGTGCAGTTGTAAACGTGATTTTTTCATGAAAAGAAAATGAGTAGAAATACCTTAACCTTTCGTGGCAAGTTATTTCTGTAAAATGTTTAATTTGACGTAACGTTTAAGCGACATAACCTAATTGGTTGCTGATCGTTGTTTGGTCAACTATTGCAAAAATGTTGAAAAGATGAAACACTACTATTTTTTTAAGAAAAACGTGCACATTTTTGCAATTACCTGAACCAAAGTAAAATCCTTCATTCACCGTTGCAGGTGTTGTTTGGTGGGCCAGGTCGTACGGATGTTCATGCAGCGAGGAACCTTGTGTCCTGGTGTAACCATTTCCGTAACATTGGGGGTGGGGAGGCAATCGGGAATTTGTTTCCTTTGAGTAATAGCTGTGATACGGATCGGGAGGAGGCCTGCTGAACGAGCTAAAACCCGCTGGGACCGAGACGACAGGCTCATGCTTGGCGGCGGCTGGGAGCTCCAAGAGCTGGCG
>JGI24021J15306_10007005_pt1 | contig 13677 bp, 12 predicted proteins | sample Ectturendosymbi1_FD_15306 | JGI IMG/M metagenome (IMG submission 15306) | reverse complement strand
ACAAGGATGAAGACGCGAAACAAATGGAGAGACTGAAAGCGAAAAACGAATTGGAAAGCTACATGTACGCTTGCAAGAACGCTGTTGAAGATGAAAGCAGTGGCAGCAAGTTGTCGAGTGAGGATAAAACGCGAGTGTTGGACGCTTGCAACGCGACACAAAAGTGGCTCGATGGCAACTCACTGGCTGATCAAGAGGAGTTCGAATACCAACTGAAGGAACTTCAGAAAAGTTGCTCACCAGTTATGAGTAAGCTTCATTCTAGAGGACAAAGCGCTTCTGGACCAGGGCAAAATGATATTGGATCCAACAACCGTGATGGTCCCGTGATCGATGAAGTTGATTAACTTGTTTGTTGCTTTGAACCAGCACTACCGTTATCCTTAAGTGCATTCTATCTACATCCCAAGCCTATTGCAATATTTTTCCAATTTTTTGTCTCAATCTTTTGACCGTGTTTACGAAAGTGGTTGTTTGCGTGTTCGTTTCAAATTAAAACTTGCTGATGTTTTGTTCATTATAAGTAAACTTGTAAAAATTTTGTCCACTGCTGTCGTAGAATTTAATTTGAAAAAGTACCTTCTGTGAGGAGAGTTGTTTGTTTTGTATTTAATGGTTTTTGAGTCATATTTATTTGCTTTTTTTCTGTTGCGTATTTTTTGTAATAGTTTTTGTTCACAAATTTTTGAAGTTTGTTTATTTTTGTCTAAAATCTCATGAAGAGATCAATACAAGTTTGTTTCCATCACGTTATCGTGAATTTATTTGTGCGAACACAAGCTCTTTGAAATATCAATAAAGTTTCTTTACGTCTGCAAACCAGCCCTATAGGGTAGAAATTGCGCGGTGGGTATAAAACTAATGCTTCTGACTTATTGAAGAACAGCAATCGCAAGTTTAATGTTTGCTGAAAGCTTTCGAGGAATCAGGCCACTGGATTCAGGTTTCTTCACTTTGCTGTGGTTCAAACTTGTATATCTATTTAAGAAACTAGTCTCTGCAAAGCAACACAAGTGAATCCAAACGCCAGGACAATAAAAAAATGTTGACTAATTTGTCCACCCGAGCATTTCTCGACATATTTTTCCTCTGAAGGTGAAAAGTTAACTTGATAACAAACGTGCAGTTTAATATGAAGTGGTGATAAAATTGAAGGAGGGCAAGATTGATGTACCTGAGCCGAAGAATGATGGATGATCAACGAAGGGGCATAGTAAGTGCTGGTCGCAACCTGTATATAATATCGTATAGCGTTGTATAGGTCCTCATGATTTTGGGTGTGGCAGAAAACTTCATGCGGGTTACCTTGATCCTTTACCATCCAGTCTGAAGATGTTTCATCTGCCTCAGTTTGTAGTGTGACACCGAACAAACGCCATCTTCGTTACGCCAACCGCTAAGTTAAATAAAACGTTAAGGCATAAATGTCTTCAACAGGGGCGTAACTATAGAGGTTTGAGCCAGGGAAAGAAAACTCAGCTGAAGGGGGCCCACTGGCCACCGTAGGGGGTCACTAGCCAACCCTCAAAACAAAAAATGACAGTATATCCTCATGTCATGGATGTCTATACTAGCTAAAAAAACGTAAACGCCCTAAAAAGGCAAAATATACAACAACCTGCCGAAAAACAAAATAACACTAAATCTCAAAATGTCAGCTAAAGGGGACTCAGTTTTTACATTAAGCTTGCCAAGCTTGCCTGGCCCCGGCAGTTACACCAATTGGTCCTTTGAATTTCGAGTCACCGGGTGAGGAATTCTTGACGTATAATCTTTGCAACCTTAAACCACCGCGGCAGCAGGGGTGTAACGAAGGGGGGGCAAGGGGGAACAATTCCCCGGGTGCTGAATCATCATGGGGGCGTCGCATCACTGCGGGGGCGTCGAAAAGTTTCAAAAATGTCACAAGTACTTTCTTCAATACGGTACATTTGCTTCCGAAAGACCTCAGGTTCGAACATGGGGCGCCAAATTTGGCTTCTTGTCCCGGGCGCCACCTAACCTCGTTACGCCCCTGCGCGGCAGTACCAAAAAAAGAGCAAACCAATGTCGACGCACATACACAAAAATTATTTAAAGCTTGCCAAGTAAAGAAAAAATAAAAAGAATGGGTGTTAGTAACAAAAACATAATTGTATTGCGATAAAAGAATTCAAAACATGAAATCGAAGTTGCACAACTCTACCACAAATGATGGTAAAATGCCACGAAATTATTTAGCATAAACAAGTCTAATGTATTTTCAAACAAACGGAGAAAGGCATGCTTCATTGGGCAAAACTTTAAATCGGTTCCAATCCTTTCTTTTCACTCTTCCGTAGGCACCGTATTGCAAATGTCTATAATTTAAACTGAAGTGATACCATGCAGCGCACTTTTGTTTCCGCGATATCTTCTCTGAACAACTCCCAAGATGTGAAAAAATCACCACTAAAGGTTGTGGTGGTGACCTGAGATGGAAAACTTATTGGCAATGTAAACTTCAAGACTCTGGACGCAGTGGTGTAACTGACGGGGGGCAGGAATGCACAGCGTCCCCTGGCAAGCTAAATGTAAAAATCGGGCCCCACGTAGCGTATATTTTGGTATTTAGTATTGTTTTTGTTTTCAGTGGGTTGTTGTTTTATTGCGTTTTTCGGTGTGTTTTCCGGTGATTTTGGCTTTAGTATGGACAACCACATCTAGATTCACCATCCTTTCTCAACTCTTGTTCTGGCTGTTGGCTAGTGGGACCATTCAGCTGTTTCCCACCCTGGCTCAAACCTCCTTTGCGCCACTGTCTGGACGCAAATCGTCCCATCAATGACATAGTCATCTATTTTGTGGTACTATGTCAATTGAAAGTCCTCGTTTTTAACACCAAGGTCTTTAGTTTGTGGTTGATCAGAAGGTATGTGACGTTGGTTTTTTTAATGATACCTTAATATGTTAAATGTTAATTAACTTCAATGTTAGTTATTTGAAAATTCCCAAAAAGCATCGTGGGCCGCACAAAACGCTCTCGCGGGCCAAATGCGACCCGCGTCTTTGAGACCCATGATTTAGAGATAATGAAGCCTTGCATGCTATTGCATATCCGAAACAACTTGGTTTCATCCTTGCTAACTTTAAACTCGTGTGAGTTTCAATTTTATTTCGAAAAGACAGGCGTGTTTGTCGATAATCCCCACTTGTTAGAAAATATAAATGTCGTAGTTTTCTTCGTATTGACATTTTATCATAGCAGGGTTGTCTTCATCCGTTTTAAGTAAGATGAAGTTGTTCACCAGGGAAAAGTGAAGTGGACCGTATGTCACTTGTCAGGTTGGAAATGTTCGGAGTCGCCAACCTGATGATTTCGACATAGCAGCTGCATGACCAGGGGTGGATCCAGCCAGTAAGTGAAGAGGGGGGGATTTCAGTAATATTTCGTAGTCAAGTCTCATTACGGGTTCACTGTTGTAAGAGGGGTGAAGTATATTTCACAACACTGTTGTGACAAAACAATGGATGGAAAAATGGCCTTATATCGCGAATGCTGCTTTTCGAATTGTATAAAACCATGGTCAATAAAGTTACTTTTGTAGGTTTTTTGGGGAGATCTCTTCCCCCTTGTGCAGTGATGCTTTAAGATGCTTTCCACCTTATGATGCTTTCCCCGTTGTGCATGATACTTTAACTTGAAGCAAGAAGCTCGTACGTTATTCCACCAAGAGCAACAGCTTTTCGCACAACCGAAGAACAATCTTTGTTGTCAAGCATGCTGCCTTAAAGAAAAGACGAACTTGAATGGTCGGAAGTTTACCAACCAGTGGCGCACAATTTTGTGTGAATTTTAGTAGCACGCAGAAATTTTTCGTAGCGTACAAATTTTTTCACGCGCAGCGTTAAATTATTACCACTATTAATGATACTCTAAGGCAGGGTTTCTTAACCTGTGGTGCTGAAATCAATTTCAGGGGGTGCTGGGGAAGGTCACATATGTGACGGTCAAAGGTAAAATGAATACGTTTGGACAAAGGTATTAGCCAATGGTAGGGGTGCTGGACTGCTTAGGCCTGACCAAAAGGGGTGCTGAGGCAGAAAAAGGTTAAGAGACGCTGCTCAAAGGATAATATTGCAGTTAAAATTATAAACTAGGCACTGCTACGTCGCGGCAAATCCTATTCACGCACTCGTAGTTTTTGGTCGCGCTGCGCGACTGCATTTCTGCAACCCTTATTCCAAATATTTCTTCCGAAATGTCGCTTTAATAAATTGTTTCATTTAAACATCTCTTACCGGGCATAAAATTAATTTCGACTTGTGTGTCACTTGACACCAATGGCGGATTAAGGGGGGTGCTGACTGGGCTACAGCCAGGGGCCCCCATGATTTAGGGGGACCCCGATTTCTGAGTCGGTAAAAAAGAGTAATGTGTGAACAATACACAATATAGTACATTGTAAAAGATACCATCGCCAATCAGGATTGATAAGTAGGCACTCTGTGCTCACTCGATGAAAATGCTTCGTTGACGTAAAAGTAGTTGATTCTTTGGCGTGTGGTCTGATCGACTCTTTGGCGTGTGGTCTTTATGTTGATTCTTTGGCGTGTGGTCTTTATGCGCATTCTAAATTATTGTGCAGTTTAGCAAGTTTTAAACTGTTATCCCTGGGTGTCCGCCATCCCAGCCGCATACCTTCTTTGCACAACTGCCATCCGACGAGACATTCGCGCAGACTTACAGCTTTGCAGATGTGAACTGCGCTGACGTAGCATTAGGTTCTACTCCCATCTTTAACGCGTCTCCTAACTTGCAGCGCTGATATAATTTATGTTCATTACAGTGACACATTGTGTAACTAGTAAGGAGAGTGCATGTAGAATAATATGCATGTTGTGACAACAAACTTCGCCAAAACGTTGGTTTGCAAACGTAAATATGACATCATATTATGACGTTGCAAACAGCGTATATCCAGTAACAATGACCACCATACGCTCCTGCTAAATACTAGAATTTGGTAGGGGGCATACAATCAAGCAGTAGCCCCACACATCACCAGACCTCTGCACGACACTGGTCACTAACCTTCAGTAATTTGATCAGCGACTTTGCTTTTAGAAATGCTCGCAAAAAATCCATGTAACGTAACCAAACACCACTTTAATACGAAAGCTTATTATTTCATTTATACATATATTACATTGTTTGCTAAATCCATGAGTTTCGTTCATAGTGTGACTGATTGTAGTTAATGATTCGTTTTTTTGCTCAAGCCTCATTTGTTTCAATAATACAAGTACTTTAATTCGTTCAATTAGTTTGTCATATATACTATATATAGAAAGGGGCCCCTTTCCAAGTTTCAGCCGGGGCCCCATACAACCTTCATCCGCCCCTGCTTGACACATGAAGAAGTCGAGACACATCGTTTACTCAATATTTAAAAAGAAATCGGTTGAACCTGCTGTTTAACATTTTGCCGCCTCGTTTCCTGTACAGTTTAAACCAAGTCTTTAACCTGCGCACATGTGATCACTTACGCGCAGTACTGTGGCGTTCGGCATTTCATCCGGAATAACCATTTAAAGCTGAAAAAACAGCAACAGTTAATCATCATACATGTCCGTAACTTATATACTGCATTGATGTTGGGTCTGCATATCGACCACCTAACACTTCCGCAAGAGGTTTAGCGAACATGAGCAAGGAAGAACCCAGACACAATTCTTCAAGGATGGGACGAGGAACAACAGAATGTGATCACAGCCTACTGTCGAACTTTGGAATGTGATAGCCTACTGTCGAACCACAGCCTACTGTCGAACTTTGGAAGCTTTTCGAGCTTATTTCAGAAAGTTTCCAATCATACTCCAGCTTCATTATCGATGATCTTGCGCATATGCAGTAACAACATTTGCAAAATGATCCAAGATTTGTTGGCTAATCTGCGACAACACCAATGCGTCGCCGTATTGTTTAAATGACAGCCGGTAGCATTCCGAGAACAGCATCAGTAACTGGCGAATCAAAACATTTTTGGTAAAACTAAAGCGTTTATTACAATACAGACATCCGGTCTGGGATGTCTAAACAAACACTTTGGAAAGCGGTGCACATTGAACAACTGGCGCGGCAACAATGGCCTCGTTCCAACCGATCATCGGGAAAAGCAATAACAAAACTCACAAAATGTTGGAGGTTATAAAACAACATCCGCGGCATTACATTCAAGCCAGGCCCGCAACCGAGGTCAGGGACAACCTAGCAATTGCCTTCACAAAAATTTTTCAGAAACATGTTTAGTTGTTCGGTACAAAAAGTTACAATCACTTTGCACCCCCCGCTCGCCTATAAATAGTACAACTTACAATAATTTTGTCCTCCCCCGAAAATATCAGCTGCTTGCGCCTCTGCGTTAAGCACAAAGCAGCCATGAACTTCATCAAACCACAACTCAAATATCCACAAGGCATTTTGATGACGAAATTCTGTCTGAGACATTTGCTTGAGAGAGCAAGTGTCAAAAGCAATTCAATCGTTAACGTCGCGACGACTTGTTTTTCGTTGCGATTTTCCATCAACAATGGCCGCGAAAGTGCAGTGAGCCCAGGGATGTGGCGAAATCAGTGGTGTAGGGGGCGGGGATGCAAGAGCACCCCCAAAAGTTTTGATTTGTCGAAAATCCGGGCAAAATCCCTGAAAATCTGGACAAAACCTATGAAAGTGTTCGCAAAATACCTGAAATTCTGGGCAAACAACCTGAAAATAAGGATAAAAATGGCGCCCGACGTTGTTTAATTTTTCAAAATTGGCGCCCAATGTGGGAAGAGTCACATGACGACCTTTTTTCAAGGTCATCCCAAAAATGATCTGTGTGGGAGGCAGTGGCGTAGCCAGCCCAAGAATTTGCGGGGGGCCAACTGTTTGATTTTAGGTGAATAACACTATTTTGTTTGGAAAAACGCTTCTCAAAGCACAAAATGACCATCTTCGAAAAATTTGGGGGCATGGCCCCTTTGGCTCCCCCTGGCTACGCCTATGGTGGGAAGAAATGCAACTTTTCGGGCAAGTTCGGTCAAAAATTTTTCGCCCCCCCCCAAAAATTTGCCTGCTCCTACACCTATGGGTGAAGTTGAGGAAATTCAGATGTTCCCACTCGTCTTGTCAGCAATAAAGGGACGGCGATGGGGCGATGGGCGCGCTCGCCGCACCAGTACTCGTATGTTGGAGTTTACGTTCGGATAAACTCCGGAAATTTGACCACAAAGTATATTTTAAAGTGTCCATTTCCCAACCAGACACAGTCTTCGCCCTAAAACGTCAGCAACCAAGGCTGATTGACGGTGAAAGGAAATATTAGCGAAGTGCAACGCATTGTGGAGGTCTGACCGCTCACGTGACCACTCACGTGACCGCTCACGAGGCGTGATCGCTCACGGACACAAGCAACAAATGCGAATAAGGAGTGACATCGGAAGCAAGAAAAGAAACAAACATTGACAAAAGCGTAGCAGCTCTTCGTGCACGTTTTTCTTCCATTGAGCAATTCGCAGGTCCGCCTTATACTCGCAGGCCCTGACCCACGGAGCGCTTTGTTCTGTGCCATCGCACGGCAACTTGCGATTGTCCCATTCCACAAAATACCCACGGATTAGTAACAAGACGCACATCATAACATGCACCAAGTGTAACGTGTGGCTTTTGCGGATCCGTGGATAAAACATCCCAACACTTCCAATCAGGGAATGGAAATCGTGTGACGCTTTACGTAGTTGTGACGTAAAAAGGGCGCAAGAACCTTATTTTCGGGGGTCTCGCGTTACTACGCAATGACACTGAGCCTCCAAGTGCAATGCTTACTGCACTATGAGCCTAAACGTCAGAAAATTTCTGCTGTATGACGTAGAATCACTGACGATGGGACAAATGCCCAGGGGAATCCCATTCCCACGGACAAGTCTGTATATTCGACAATGGCGCCGAACGTTTTCACCAGAGTGTCACGACAAGAGTCGAAAACGTGGTTACGATCCATTAAAGAATTGATCTTCACAATACGACGTATATGGTTCATTCCAGGGGATAACTTTTAAACACAAGAGCAGTTTTGCATCTGGAGTTCATGACACGACGTCATTGTTCGCTATCAGTTCCGAATAAAGTTTCTATCAAGGCAAGAAGCAGGTAATTTACAAGAAAAAAAGATGAACAGGGAAGTAACAAACAGCTCTAGCCGGCATAATGGTAGGGATTGTAAGTAATCCAATGGCCGTTCTTGTCCTTGGCGCGTTTGGCCGACGGGTGGCTCGTGAACAACGACTTGAAGGCTTCGGTCTGGAAGATCTTTTCTTCCTGCAGCTTGTGTTTCGCCCCTTGCACGGTGCTGTTCGTGTTCAAGTCTTTGACGCGGGGTGTCTTGGATGAACTCGAATTCTCAGCGGCCTTGCCATTGCTCTGCATAGGTGACATTAAAATGAAATGCGCTGGGATGTTAAGGCAAAGTACATGACNTGGATCTCTTTCGATTGGCATAAAACAACAAGTTTTTTTCTGTACTGTTGCTTTTTTACAAAAGGGTGAAGTTCAAATTCATGACGAAGTGACCGAGTTTCAAGTCGGCGCAGGTTCGGGCGGCTCCCGCGATACGGTTAAAGGCGATACGTTCATAACCTGAGTAGCATAGCGCAAAGCCAAACCGCACTTTCAGGGTTAAAAACAGGCAGGCCGCAGTTTGAAGCATGATAATTACACATATCTGGGATCGGAACAGCATAAATCTCAAACTTTTTCGTCAAAAGTAACGATTTCTCTAAGAAGTTAAGCTCAGGAAATATGAGAGCACTAGCGGCGCAAAACATTTTTCACCATCGACGTGTTATATTTTTAATCAGCGACTTATGGCGTGTCATATTTTTCTTCATCGACACATCACATTTCAATAACCTGATAAAAAAACTTATGCCTCCAAATTTCAAGTCAGCATGACGTCGCTTGGCATCAACGCGATGGGGTTAAACACTTAACTTGACGTCGCTTCGTATCAGCGCGACGGGGTTAAACACCTAACCTGACGTCGCTTCGCATCAGCGCGATGTGGTTAAACATCTAATAACAGAGTTTCTCTGCTAAAGGTTCTGGGCTGAAAAGCTCAAGTTTCTGCTATTTTAAAAGCATTAAACGCATAACTCCCACCGTCGTTCAAAATAATCAACACCTCTTTCAAAAAAATGAAACACTACCTTTCCCAGCAGAACACAGAAACTCGAAACACAAGACCTAATTTTTCTTTAACAACGTACGGTTGCGTGCTTGGCCATGGCGGGCGCCGGGTCCGACGAGGCCGCCTTCGCTTTTTTCGATTTCGCCTTCGCAGCTTTCGCGGCTTCTTTGCGTTGCTCCATTTTGCTTCTCAGAAGTTTTTCCTCCTCCTGGGAGGAAGAACGCAAAGAAAGATTTATCGGAGAGCTTGGCTGTTTGTTGAGCAAGGAAGTTTCAGATGCAATGATCTTTGACACTGTTAGCAGCTGCGCCAGGAGCAGGATTTGAATTGAGATTGCAACAACGGCTGCGCGAATATACGCGCTCACCATGCACTGATATCTTGTACCAAATAGAATTGCAATATCAACATTGCGCACTTGCATGCGGTCGGGTGCTCTGCACTGTGGTATACGGACAAGCTACAGCAGCGGTCAGGATTTCTCGCGCTGATGGCGAACGCAGGGAAATACGATCAAGCCTGCCAAGATCCTTATTTACAACGAAGTTTGTTGTTTGGCAAAAACATCGTCCAATACCAGGATGAGCTGCAGTGCAGCCGGGCCATAGAACTGCCATGGGCGCCGCAAGGGGGGGAGGCACGGGCCAAGACCCACCCTGAATTTTAAATTTGATAATTTCCTTTTAACTTATTAGAAAAATGTTTTTCCCTCACTTTTCAAGTTTGTAAAATGTAATTTCACCACTGTCGTCCCCCCCCCTGGAAAAAAACCCTTCCGACGCCCATGGTACCTGTCAGAATCAGGGTTCCCTCTAAGGTGAGTGTACCACCAGACAATTTGCGCAGTGCTATCTCATTCTCGCGCACTTCCATCATTCTAAATTAAAATACGGTATATATCGCATAATCCTTTCAACGCTGGGAACGTTTCACTGTTTGTGTGCATGCATGGTTGCAAAGTTGCATGCGCTTAGTGCGCAACAAAGCAAACATTTGCTCAGTGTTGAATTTTCTTNGAGGGAACACTGGTCAGAACGTAACCTTAAAACCGCAAACAAACTTACTTCGCTGCCATTCAAAATAATCACGTCGTTTTCCTTCGAATACTCCTTGGAGCAGGAGGGACAGCGGCTCCCACGAACTTGCCTCAAGGCTTTTTCGCTTAGGACGCAGTTGCACATCAGCAAGTAGCAAAACCTGAACAACGCCCGCTTGCGTGCAATATCGGTTCGTGGTTGCAAAAGAAACATAAATCGTTTCCCTACCTTGCGAACGAAAGCTTTTCCACTGACCTCCCTAGTTGTCAATAGTTTATGCGAGTGGCCAGCAAGCGGTTTTTCGCTTGCCCGAGAGCAAAGCCTTTAAATGTTCGCCGAACGTTCTAGAAGAGCGTTCCTTCTAGCTAGCATTGCCACTACGCAGTGTCAATCCATGATCACGCCATAATTAATTGTTAGCGTAACTTTTGTCCCCCCCCGACACGTACTGCTTTGCTACAGCCGCAGTCGTTCACCTTGTGTGGTTTTGCTGATTTCAAGTAACTGTCTTTCATGACGTTAATCGAAAAGACGGTGTTCGCGTCACTGTTTTGCTGCTGTGAAAGACAAGGGCATTTAGTCCAATCCGCACTTTCAGGCTGCGTTCCATAATATTTTGGTTAATCACATGCTACTCGCAAACTCCTAAGGTGTAGTTCTGATGACAAATAAGTTTTCGAAGTGTGCAATAATTACTTTGCTATTTTTCTTTTGTTGCGCGAAGTGCAATACAAGTGTGAGAAGACTAACAAATCCTAACAGAAAAATGTTTACGAAACGACAAACAATCAAAAAGTCATATTTTTCTATTTTTTGAAAGATAACAATAACTACTCATCTGGATAGAGCAGAACAGCAAAAAAATTGCAAGCGCTTTACTTTGATGACCGCTACCAAATGCTGAGTTTCAGTGGAACCAACACTTGACATTCATTTTGAGCCCAGCTCCAAAATATACAACTTAATCTTGAGTTATTTTATCGTGGTTTTGACCAGTGATGGCGTGAATCGAGTGACTTCGAGAAACGATGTTGTGAAGACTCGACTCGAGTCACGTCTTTTACCGAATGACTCGACTCGAGTCTCAATGATTGACTCACGACTCGAGTCAGATTCATTTTCGCAAAGTCTCCAAACATCTTACTGACAAGCACAGGTTACTTTGCACACAGAGAATGGAGCTTTTTTGCTTCAGTGACGCTTGATTAATATTGGTGCAAATTTTCTGTTGTGACTGTGTCTCGTAGTGATGTCATCCTCTTTTTTCAGGATCAGGAATTCCACCTAACACTTAGGTAGAACTGAGACGTTGCTTTTCACTGAGGGGCAGAATACATTGGACACATTATTGTGGTTTAGTGTACATACATCTTGTGATCGTGGAAGTGGGCCTCATACTTGGGTCTTTGTTGGGGCAAGTAAAGGACAAAGAGGTATATTTGTTGTAGCAGGGCTAGACTTGTGAAATTACGTGATAGTGAAGGAAAAAAGTGAAATGAAAGTCAAAAAAAGAAAAAACGGACACCTGTAAATACCACAAGATCACTAACATCGCTCAGATCACTAAGATTGCTAAGATCACGAAGATCGCTGAGATCACTGAGATCGCTCAGATAATTTTTTTTATTATCATTGGGCTTGGAGAGTTTTTTTTTTCGGCACTTGATATGGATCGAGATGTATAATCGTACGATCAATGACCGTGAAAACAATATATTTGTCCGATCATCTCTGGCTGAGATCTATATATCAGTGTTGAACATGATCCGGCTTCCAGATTGCGATCTATCTGGATTCTGCGATTCAGAACTGGATGTGGATCGGACTGCATTTCGAAAAAACTCAACCAGATCAGATATGGATATCCAAACTGCATTGATCACTGCAGTAAAATGCTTAATCAGAGGGTTTTCCGGATACAAAGCAGATTGGATCAAATATTTGGATAGGTGTACCGGATTACTCAATGAAACATTTGGACTGGATTAGGATTGCAAAGTTCTCCGATTTGTTCAACACTATTTTTGCATTCACGGTCATTGATCGTAATATTATATTTCACAATCCATATCATGTCTCGAGTTTTTAAAAACCACTCCAAGTCCAACAATAATAAAATGCGAATTGCAAGCCCTAATTAAGTCCACAAATGTTAACAAGTCACAGCTTTTCAACAAAAATGCTGAAACTCATCTCCACGAACTTTGAAAAATCCGGTCTTGATCCTATTATATGAAATATTTAACGGTGTAGATCCAATCTAAAAAATCGTATTTTGGATCCAGGCTAACGTGCAAGTTAAATTTCTGATCTTCACATTCTTGACGATCTTAGTAATCATAGTGATCTTGGCACCTTAATGATCTTAGCAATCATAGCGATCTTAGCGATCTGTGATCTTAGCGATCTCAGTAATCTTAATGATCTTAGTGATCTTGTGGTATTTACAGGCTGTCCAGAAAAAACTGCTTTCACGAAATGTTAGATCTAACTTGTAACAAAAGTGCTGAAACAATATTGGGCGCCACTTTTTAGCTCAGTGGGCACCACTTCGCAGCTAAAAATGTAGGGAAAAACGCTTCATTTTATTTGACTCAACATTCACTCAAGCTTGCAAATCAATGACTCAAAGTGACTTGACAGTTCTTGTGACTCCACTCGACCAAGCCATGATTCAACTCGAAATTTTTTTTAGATGACTTTTGACTCAAAGGGTCTGTGACTCGACAAATACGACTCAGCCGCATCACTGGTCTGGACTACAGTGCACTTGCTCGATTTATGCTCCATTACTGCAAAATTTATACAAAAAAAACATAGGACACATACCTGTATCGCCCATTCATTTCAATCCCTGCAACAGGACAGATGTACTGAGCCTTGTGCTTATCTATGTATGCATCACCTTTCTCAGCAGAGACTTTCCAAGTTGGATTCTTCGTAAGAGTTAATGTGTGGATGTCTTTCAATCCTGTTAAGGAGTTGTATGCTCATAAAACACAATGTAACATTGCATGTTAGCAACAAATTGATGTTTCACCTGAGATGTGATGCATCTTTTCCGGTTTATTGGCAGACTTTTTGTCAAGTAGGTACTCAATTACAGCATCCTTGTTGTACAATCTATAGAACAAGAAAAACCTGTGGCTTATGTATTGCTGCAAGACATGCACATATACTGTCTACACCTGCATGAAAATTTGTAAACCAATATAGCATTTGCAACTTGTTTTTTACAGGCTGACCGTTACCCTAAACAACTACTGGTCAACTCAATCAGCAAATCTGTAATATAAATTTAATGTCATGTAACTCGATGCATCCTCAGTCCTGAAATCTTATTCAAATAGAACCTTTGTTGCGATCGGAAATCCCGAGCGGCATGAGCGCAAAGCTTCGCACTGTGGCAGCAAGCAACAATAGAGTTCACATGCCATGATCACTCTATTATT
>JGI24021J15306_10007004_pt1 | contig 13677 bp, 4 predicted proteins | sample Ectturendosymbi1_FD_15306 | JGI IMG/M metagenome (IMG submission 15306) | reverse complement strand
GTAATGAAATATATTTGGGTGAAGGAGAGGGTTCAGCCGGTGCATCACGTTGTTGCGTGACAACGTATTTTCTGTTTAAGAATTGCCGAATGCAACGGTCCAGAAATTTGTTGGGGTATTCGTTGCGAGACAACATTCGCTTAATATCCATAAATTCCGTGTGCACCAGTTGGTAGGAACTGACAATGTCATAAGCGCGGGGGAGTAAAGAGTTGACAAGGTTTCGTTTCCTGTGCAACGGAACGAAACTCGACCCTTTTGAGTATAGGCCTGTGTGGGTGGGTTTTCTGTAGGTAGAAGTAATAAAACCTGTTGATGTTTCCTCAATTAAAACATCAAGAAAGTGGAGGCAATTATTAGTTTCTAGCTTCTTGATAAAGACAATATTCCTGTGAACAGAATTAATATTGGTAAAGAACCTGTCGAGAGAATATTCGTTAGGAAATAGTAAAAACAGGTCATCTACGTAGCGGCAAAACAGGTCTGGTCGACACTCCGGTGGTGTCACCGCCAAGGCCTGATCTATAACGCAGTTCACGCATACGTCAGCCATTAGCGGTGCTATAGGTGAGCCCATAGTCACGCCATCGACCCGTCGATAAAAATGACCGTTAAACTGGAACGTAGTGTACTGAGACTGTTTTTAAAAATAGTGTACTGAGACTGTTTTTAAAAAACCGTTAAACGTAGTGTACTGAGACTGATTTAAAAAAAACGTTAAACTGGAACATAGTGTACTGAGACTGCTTTTAAAAATCTGGACTGGATTTGTATTGAACAATTTCACAGTACACCCATCATTGGCGGAGCCATTGAGTCGAGTATCTAGCATCAACTGCTACCAGTGATCCAACAAAATACAGTAAATATTATCTGATTTCATTCGTACGATTGCAAACAAACCAAGTAAGCATAAACAAAATTCAATACATAGCCAAGATAGGTATAAACTATTTCTGGTGTCCAATGTAACCGTCGATTCGAACAACCGATTGCAAATTACTCTGACACTGACGGTCCACTCATGTCATAGGTCAAACTTATGACTTGATGTAACTCAGTAAAAATTATTTTATTATAATACAGGCCAAGTTTTCTGTAAAAATGTTACTCAGAGTGATGATACCTTCGTTACAAACAGTGCATTGAGTCGCCAAATCTTTATTACTCTAGTCGGGTTGTCGACTCGATTCACGCGAACAAGTTTAAAAAATCGGACCCCATCATGAGTGTTGTCATAGGCGAACGGGAAGGCATTTTGCTGGGGGGGCGGAAAAAATTTGCCCTGAAAATAAACAATTTGCCCTGAAACTAATTTTTTTATTTTAATCCAGTGTTTCTCAAAGTGGGCGGAATCGCCCCCAAGGGGGCGATTTTGATGGGCAAGGGGGCGAAAAAAACAAAGGGGGCGAAAATGCTCAACTACTAATCGATCCTTGAGTGAACTTCAGTAGCCTACTACTATGACCTGTTAGTTTCTTGCAAATTATACTTTACTATGATAATCGTTGGAGGTTGTTGCTAAAGCAATTTATCCGTTTATTTTTACNGTACATCAGGGTTTTTTTTTACAAGCTGCACTTTTACCATGAGGAAATCAGCAAAAAAACTGCAAGCACAGGATCAGACGATTCAGAGAACAGTTAATAGCAGAAACGTAACTCAGGATAACGGTAATATAAAACATTTCTGGAAAGGCAGTCACTGGTTTTGCAATCAATGCCTGAGGACCTTTTGTTATTTCTTACAAACAGAACCAGGAAAATGGCTGTTTGGAAAATTACATTTGTGTCCGAGCATTTAAACACAGACCAGTCCCAAATGACCAAGTGTTTTGCACTTGTTGCATGCTTTGCCTGTTGCAGCTTGACGATTCCATCTAACAGCGCTGCCCGGGCAAACCATGCAAAGAGCGCAAAACAGTCAACTCTCATGTGTTCTTTCAAACATGCACACATTTGCATTAACACAAATGAGATATGTTTGAAAGCCCTTTGTTCAAAGAAATAGTATAACTTCTAGCAAGAAATTCACATTTAACTCTTAAAATAGCTGAAAACTTCTGATTTCTTATCTTTTTCACTCATTATAAGCAGTGATGAATCGCAGAGTAAAGCACAATTTAACACGCCAGGCGTAGTAGAAAATAAAACTGGTTAACGTGCTGAAAACATACATTTTTTCCACGGATGAAAACTTCAAGATAAGTCCACATTTGTTTACATTGATTAATGATTTTTATACCCTCCTGACAATGTACTGCTACGCAACGCAATGCTAGTTCGCTACCAATTATTTATAACTTTCATGTTATGCTACTGCTTGCAAACGCAATGTTTCCTAATGAACTTTGCCAATAATCCAGTAAACCTTGGTGGTAAGCCTAATGGTTTCTAATAAAAATTCCTACTTTACAATGGCGTGTCGTGCATTGCACGCTTAAATCTCCATTGGTATCATATCTTAATCATACTCCCTGCCAACAGCATGACTACACAGCTACAAAAGCTATGGATATTTTATTATATAACTACTCAATATAGCTCAGTTCTTTTTGGATCGCCACGCTACTACAGACCCTGTTTGATAATTCTGACTAGCAAGTAAGATGTCGTGGTAGTTAACGTTTTTCTTACTTCTACAACAGTGGTTCTCAAATATTTCGCTGAAGGAGCCAAACACAGACCTACGGTTTTGTACAAAAAAGAGACGCAGAAAAAATTAACCACAGGTTTTGTACGAAAAAGAGCCGCACAAAGAACTACTATATAACCACAGGTTACTACTATTTAACCACAGGTGTTACTACTATTTAACCACTGCGTTACTACTATTTAACCACAGGTGTTACTACTATTTAACCACTGCGTTACTACTATTTAACCACAGGTCAGTTGACACGTTTTGTTTTATTGCACTAACGAAGCCTGTTACACGAAATTTTAGAGGTGTTATTGAAAGACACTGCCTATCGAAAGGAATTCTTTCCTAGCAAAGAATGAGACACTAAGGTCTTACAGAGTATATATTTCGCCTACGAAGTAAGCATCATGCAGCTGTTATTCAAATAGAATCTGAATTCTACAGAAAGACTGCTAAAAGCCGCACAAAGAATGCTTGGGAGCTGCATGCGGTTCTTAGAACAGTAGAAACATCGTTCAGCAAGTAACACCACGCATGCCAGCTACGATGTCACAGCCTTACCAAAGAAACATCAAAGGCTTGCAGATCTATTGTTGCAATCTGAGTCTGGTGTCGTAACTCGTAGCAATCCCGTTTAGTGTGCTATAAAGAGCACACGTAAGTGTATTTGGTAAAACTGTCAATAGGAAGGAACTCGGAGCCGGAGCTACCTCTCGAATGGCCATAGCTCCGGCTCCAGGCAAAATGTCCAGCTCCGGAACCCATGGATTATTTTCACAAGAATTCTGAACGTAATGTTAGCGTCGTAATCCAATTCCTTAGTCCAGGTTTTTAATGGCTTGGTTCAGCTATTTCATATTTTCTTCAAATAAAATTCTTTAAATTTACTACCTTGTGTTTGCTTTAACAGGCTTGGGGGACGAAAACCACGTGTCGAGAGTGAAAAGGGGGCGATGGAATAAAAAAGTTTGAGAAACACTGGTTTAATCCGAATGGGGCCTGAAACCTCTTATAAATCTGTTCTATACAGTTGAATTCGTTTATAACGGCTTCGTCTGTAACGTCAATTCGTCTATAACGTTACATTTTTCGGTCCCGATGGCATCTTTTACACGCATTTCAATTCGCTTATAACGTCAATTCGGCAATAACGTTCTTTATGCAATCCCCTAGATGTTCCGTTATAGGCAAATTCTGTAGTTACCTTGCTTGTTAATTCAAGGGGGTGAAGTTCCTTGTGTTCTGTGTTCTCCCAGACAAGAAACTTTAAGGTAATTACCTTTACTTATGCAAATATATACGCGACATCGATGGCGCAACGCAAAGGTTAAAAGCGACGGTTCCGGACCGAAGGGTCTGACTCCCTACACCTGNCTGTGTTATCGTTGCTGTGCGCTTGAGCAAGGCACTTAAAGACGCGCACTCAAAGGGGCCAAGCAATCTGCATGTACGTACAGCCCGCTTCAACTGAAGATTGCACCTCGGAAAATGAAACACGCACTCAAAATGCATGTGCCAGTGTGCCTATACGCATTGTATCGTATTCGTATACTGCGATTGTATCATGTAAAGTATTGTAGGATGTTCTGACGTACGATCGTTACCATTCGAATAAAGAAACCATTTACAGTCGTTTACAAAGCTGGAAAGTAGAATTCATAAAGTACTAAACTTTACTGCAATGCAAGAAAGCAATACAATGTGACTGCTGCATAAATATGCGCAATTCCAAATATTTAAGCTGCAGACTTTTTCAGTCCTTTAAAAGAAATACCTGTGCCTATGTCCCCTCTTAGCAAAGGTGTCTATGGCACTATCAGTGTCATTTTCATTTACCTTGTTGGCATAATAACGTTCAGTGTTGATTAGGGCAACACTGGGATCACCCCCAAGTGAATATACACACTGAATACAGTGTATTGAAAATTTTTTAACCGTTCGGGATTTTTTAGCAACTTGATCTTGTCCTGAAAAACAGAGTTGCCCTGAAATTTTTCAAGCCGGGGGCGGGGCGCCCTCCCTCGTACACCGATGAGTGTTGTCATCACCTTGAATAAACATCATGCATTTGGACAAGAAAAGAGCTGTCCAGAGTGTATGTGGTATAGCAAGGTAAGCAAGGTTGGGTTCAGATGACACTGCTACAGCAAAACATTAGGTGGCGAATTCCGGAAAGGAAGGCACTTACGCAGTAATGTAACTAGCCATGAGCTGAAGGAAGCAGGGTGACCAGCTTAGTTTAAGAGCTAACAAAATTCGCACCTGTCCACCACAATAATCGTCGGGTTTAGCCTTCTCAAAATTGAAGTTGATATTATCCGAAATTCCGGGTAGGCCTGTTCCTGAGTAAATAAGTATTTATTCATATTGTTTAGAAAAACGAACAAATTCCTCTGCCACTCTTTATTCTATTTTTCGGTGCATTGTCCCAGCTAAATAGTGCGACCAATAACAGTTTCTTCTTGGCGCAATCTGCATTGTACGACGTCTGTATCTGCCTTTGTTTGAGAAATTTGGGAATGAGAAGACAATTGAAGCATGGAAAAACCTGCCAAAGTAGTTGGTTTATTTATTCCCAAAGAAAGCAAATTAATCGTTGTATTGCGATAGAAAACTCCCAGAAAAGGACTCTGTGCTCTTTTAAGTAACATTTGCGAAAACACAAAGCTACTGTTCACTCTTAACAAGATTTAGGAACTTTGCCTTCCCGAGATTTTCAAAAATTTATGGTGAACTCAGAATCAGAGCCCATACCCCAGTGGATAGCGCGACCGCCGCAGTGCTAGTAATTCTGAGGTTCAACTACCAACACTGAAATGGACACAGTAACTGTTCGCCTTCCCTGCACTGTGCAAAAAATGCCGCACAACTCTTGTCTATTTGGATAAAAAGGATGTTTATATGAAGTCTGATCAACTTGCTATGGTCTACCTGCTACCAAAATAACTGCATCGACAGGCGAGATGTGTCGCCGCTGAGGCCTAGACAAATCCTGTTCTTCTCTCCAGGCGACTTTGTTCTCCTGGGTTCGTTTTGCGTTACTACTCGTGTGTACTCTATTCTGTAGTGTATGCTGCGCTTGCGTTTTTACGTTCAATATGCGTTCATCAATGTTATAATTGTTTTGCGATCGCTTGATGGTACTGAATTCAAGTCTACAGAACGTATAGCACGCAAAGTAATACACTATCGCATCAAAAACCAAGAGTCCACCCGATAAGGTCACTCTGTTACGTGCAGCGGTTACACCTCATAATATACACCCCAGGTTTGGATCGCCTCGGCCCGACCCATTTTAGTATACTTCGCGAACCTTGTTTGAGTCGCGACCTATACTGTACTTTTGGAATCACTGCTCTATTACCTCCGGATTGCCACATGCTCATTTACGTGCTATCCATATAGCGCACTTTCCATTAGTTGTGCCTCACGCTCTGGTGGTTCATGCGTGCGTGACCGTCAGAACTGTATTGGGAGGATGTGAAGGGAAGCGGCAACTATTGTGGACTATAGACATAGTTGTAGACAGGAGGGGCAAAGGGGCCATGCCCTCTCGCATTTCTAGCATATCTTGTCGTCTTGTGCTTCGAAAGGAGGTGTTCCAAACCACATACTGTTGCTCGCCTAAAGTCAAAATATTTGGCCCCTACTGGCTGTAGATCAGGCAAGACAAAATAGCTCACCGAGTCACTTCTTCATGCAATAATCAAAGGTTATACTCATTCTTCCCTGCAAGCTATTCGACGCTTCAGTCAATGTGACGGAATAAATAGTGTTGCTTTCAAAGTGAACTTCGAGGCTTGTCTTTGCCACGTTGGACACCACATGATCGAAATTCGAGAGGCTTAACATAGCCAAAGTGGTTGCTGCGATATCACCAGGCAAGATCAGAAACAGCAAAGATGCGATGAACTGCAAAGATGGCAATCAGTCAGTAACTGCAAATTACGAACGAGGTTTGCTGCTAAGAGGTCCCTGAAAAGCACACTCTCACGCTTATTCTTCCGCCACATTTTACGATGCTGCATTTTCGAGGATGACGTGCCGATACACCATGTTGGAAAGTAGTACGAGTCCTGAAAGTTTAGATTCAAAGCTTATACTTTCCAATCCTAACTTAGCTAAAAAACTTTAAAAAAATCGCATTAAATACCCTCTAGATAAACTTTATGGCTTCCTATTTTTGGGCAATTTTTTATTGAAACGACAATATTTACGTGGCTAGAATTTTCCGAAATTACCCGCAAACTGCTCTATTTCACTGTAGGAAGCCGTTCTCGGTATTAGTGCATGGGTGCAAGAAAAAGCTTCACGAGCGGTGCTGTCAGGGGTGTAGTGGGGTGGGAACGCGTTTCCACACCTTTTTGCACTAATTTCATTAAAACATGGCTGCGATCTCACAGATATGCTAGCGACACGCAGATTCGCACTGCTAATTAACAGTCACAGTGAAACAGGAAGATCCAATGTGGAAATTCTTGTAGGCGAATGCTCACTTTATTCGAACCATTTGGTGCAGTCTTCCTTTTTATTTGGTGTGGGCACGTCGTTTCCATACCTCTTTTTTAGCACTACACCCCTGGGTGCTGCGATTGACTTGCCACCAAAACAGCATTCGCTGCGAAGGTAGCCCCGCGTGGCCACCGGCGTAAGCAAGCGGAAATGGCACCGCTGACCGTTCGTACGACTCCAAAGTGCTATCCTTTTTGGTGGGCTTACCTGCAGGGGTGTAACGAAGGGGGACAATGGGACGCAATTGCCCGGGCGCCGAGACACTGCGGGGCGCCGAATAGTCCCAAAAATTTCACAAGTACTTTCTTCAATGTAGTACATTTGCTTCCGAAAGATCCCAGTTACGAACTTGGGGGCGCCAAACTTGCTTCTTGTTCCGGTCGCCATCTCACCTGGTCACGCCCCTGCTTACCTGATACTTATTTGCATGAGAAAATGTAATATCTAGTTCCTCAATGTATACCCATGCTAGAAGAATTTTCCTTTTTAACACATGCCTCAGGCACACAGAACAAAATACATTATTAAAAGCTAACACATTACAAACAAAAATAGTCGTTGAAAGTTGAAACAGTTCGAACTCCAATTTTTTTAACTTGTTTTTGTCAACAATAATTTTTTGCCTATTCCAAACCTTGTATTTCTCACATTACTCAGAAATAAAATTTGGTAGGGGTCATACAATCAACCATTTGCCCTGGGCATCACCAGAACTCTCTACGCCCCTGCCTCTACTGTATAATGAAAATTAACCTGGATCAAAGACTGTTCGGACTTAGAAAGAGAAAACGAGACTTGGCTGTTTGCACTTAGAAAGAAAAAATGAGAAAGGAAAAGCAATCAGAGAAGTGGACATTCTTTTTTCTGACAGTCGCATGTTTCTGGTTCAGCTGCTTCAATGCTGTTGAGAATTTTATCGTTGTGCGTTTCTATCACAGTTGTTATGTTACCTACAACTGTTTCTTACCTTTTGATAAATATTTTGTGATAGCGATTGCTAAGACAGACTTGATATGTTTAAAGCTTTATAAACATTCCTCCAGTGTCGGTTTCTGTGTTGTTGGCGTTGGGAAGGCAAAACCAAACAATTTTCCGTTGGTATTTCTGTTTTTGTGCAGCATTCTAATTAATTGAATCAAATTGCAGCTGGTAATTTTGGCCAATTTTTTGTAAAGCCTAGACGTGTTTGCATAGTTACTGTTTTGCCAAACTCTTGCTTGTAGCATGTGAGCCTGGAAATTTGCTCGTTTATCATCATCGGCCAATATGGGATCGTGGTTGGTAGGTGGTTTGATTTGCGCTAATGTATAGTGGCTAATGCCTGGTTTTCTGAATGGATATTTTTCTGCTGATTAGGTTGAAGGTCATGTAAACAAAGTCCGTTTTCACAATGTAGGCTATCAAGCCTACGTCTGTAGTGATTATCTATCCTTTGTTTTTTGAGCAGTGAAATGATGTTATATATTCGTTTTTGCTGGTCTGCCTGCATTTTACATTACAGCTACGGGTGGCAGAACAAGAGGGTCAGAGTCCTTAGTTTTCAAGGGAGTTCCACAATGCAAGAGACACACTAACTATTTTACTGCATATATAGTTTTTCGTTTAAATGAACATCATCTTCAAAATTTTACTGAGTGCTTGATTTTGTCGCTAAGGCACGTTTATTTTCATCTTAACTTTGTGCGTCGTTATACTGTGCACGCTTCGCTATGTCTTATTTCACCAATGGCCTGATTCAAAACATCCCTGGAACAAATGAATGAATCGTCTATTTGCAATACGGATGCTCGGAATGGTCGAATGTGCAGTAAAACTTTAAAATTTACCTAGGTCTGTATACATGTTACTCGAACAAGAAGCTGGCACCCAGAGTCGGAAGATGCAAAGACAGAATCCCGGATCCCTTCACTATGAATTTTCGTTCCGCCGCTAAACACAGGGAAATGTACGCGAATTGTTTTGTAAATGCAATGGCGCTTTCTTATAGTTTTTGGGTGATTGATGGGTAAAAGTCAGCTATGTCAATTGTCACCAATTTGCTGTTTCTTGCTTCGTGTGAGGAAAGGGACCGATTGATGACTATTAGGTACTGCGCCATTGATCAAATTCGGTTACATTTTCTGAGGATGCAGTTGACGTGCTGATGCTGACGATAGTGTTGACTGACCTTGCCAATTTCATTTATACGGGGTTGATAAAGCGGCATTTGCGATGTTACGGAAGTCCTCTTTGCTACCTTTTATTGTAAAAAATACTCTCTTTTCTGCAAAGGCATGTGGCCAGTACCTTGCAGAAAAATGACAAATCATTCCAGCCAACCCCCGCACAAGAAGCAAAATCATATGAACATGTTGTGCAGAGCCAAATTTAAGTTGACCAGATTAAAGCACCCGAAATACGAATTCAGTCAAACCAAACTTTACCGGCCGGATCTTGGTGAGGGAGACCAACCACACCAGCTATGTCTAACCCTCAGCCAGCGGGCCGCATGCGGCCCAGTTTAGGTTTTCGCTGTAACAACGTGTCCTTAATTTGATAATATGTGCCACTTTATCACGCCTGCACCGCGTAGGCCTACTAGGAGATTTCCGCGTGTCCACTGACACCTTGGTGTAAAACATGTTTCTAGTTTTCTGATTTCTACCCTTGTTGTTCCATTATTGGCACTAAACTTCCCTATTAGATCACACTTACGGAATGGTTAAAAAGGTGCCAAACAGTCGTTACTAGTTTTGCCAGTTTGTTTTTTTTGAGGCCAAATTTGTAATAAATATGTGAAAGATATATTTTTTCGATCTGCTGTTGGTTTTAAGCTGATTGACATTTTCACCTTGCAGCTTTATCTCGTCGCTTTTAGAAGTCCGTTCACTTGTGAATAATGAAATATGAACAACAATTGTGTTGAATTAAAAACAGAAACTTTTCTTTTCTCTGGATAGACAAATAGATAGAAATCACGACACTCACATCCGCCTTGAAAGAATAAAATCGCACCCTCATAGTTAGTGCTACACGGCCCAAACACATCAATAGCGTTTACATGTGAACACGAACTGTCCGGTCCAGAGTCAGGTTTGAGGTTTGGGGGGAAATACATTTTTAGGTGGCAAGACTTTTGTTTTCATTATATATTTAAAACAAAATTTTCTGGGCACAACAAAATTTGGGGGGCACAAAAAATTGGGGACACTATCCACGAATGCCCCCTCCCGTGACTACGGGCCTGGATGTAGTGAGTAGTTTTGACCCTTGTGAATACGATTTGTGAAAGACTGTTTGTACAGCAGTGCGAATGCTGGAAACCGCTAAGTATGTAGGGCCATTACGTCAGCAGTCCACCCTAGAGACGAAATTGCTTTTAGCTGAAATCAAATGATAACTATATAAGCAGAGTACTTACGTTAACAGCTTACCACTTTTACTGACTGGCGCATTAAACAAATGAAATTTGCTACACTATTTTTCTGGAAAAAAATACACAATTACAAACATTGCAAGATCGTTAAGATTACTACAATCACGCAACTTAAACCTTGAAGGAAATCTTCATTAGCCTCTGTCCCAATGCATGGAAGTCTCAAGGTACATAAAAACACAACTTACCAAAAGCAGAAGTCTCCTGCTTCGAATTCGTTTTGCCCAGAATCCCCACGCTGCTACCGGAATAGTGAAACCGCCAACAGCCAGGGCACAATAAGCTGAATAATCCAGAAAGGTTGACCTCGGAACGATAAGCTCGTTTATGAAAACATTTTCCATCAAAATCCAAACAGAAACACCAATTATAGCACATCCACCGAGCTGTAAAGCAAGTTTTGAAAATATAACAACTTCCTAGAGACTTGCTCTAGCACCTGTTATGACTAACAACGGCATACAGTTTTTGGTACAATGGAAGACATTTGACGACATTCGAAAACTAGCTTTGCAGTCGTCAGCAAATACCAACATTGCTGATTTAATTGGAGGCAAAGTGTCAACATCGAAAAGTCCAAACTAGAGGTGTGAACCGCGACGCGCACCACTAGATGGTTCCGGCGCGTATAACTACGCCGCGTAAAAATTTTAACCGCTTGAATATATAGGATCTTAATCGAATTTTTGTAAAATACAAGTAATAATACATTTTTTTCAAACGTAGGATTATGGATCTTACTTTCTTCTCCTTGCACTTTCTGTATTCCTGAGTTTTAGCGGTGCCAGTGGTTCAATATACGCAAATCAAATTTGATGATGTTCTTCCACCTTGTGGTGTGACTGCGCTGGCATTATGCCGCTGTTTGTTGCAGCCGTTAAGAACTTATAGTGTTACAGTGTAACAAACCTTTCAGTTTGTGTAGTGCTGAAGTCTATCAGCTGGTAAATGAAGGTGGATACCAAGTATAAAACATTTATATTTGCTTTTGAAACCTAGATTAATTCATAAATTTACTATCCTGTTAAATACATCAGCAGCGCTCACACAAAATTTAAAAGAAGACAATGAAAGGATCTTGTACCTTTGCTATTTAAAATAAGAAAGCGCTTCATATGGTTTGCGATTAACTGTACAGATCTTTTCACAACATGTTTCCTTGATTTCTCTGGTACAGTATGAACATGGGATCAGTATGCATTGGATACTTAAATATTAATAAGTAGTTACATCACACAATGGCAAAGCTGTTAGATTTTTTGTAGAACAGTAGCTATCATCTATTGTGCATGACGTGTCCGTTGGTCATTTGCAACAGGTATGGAAACACTTATTTCACATTTTAAAAGGAATGGACCTTTGGCAACAAGACCTTTAAGTGTTTTGTGGTGAAAGAGGTGTTTAGAGTAAAATGCAGCCATGTGCATCGGACGCAAATATTGCAGTGTTGATTAGTTTGTTTTACAGTAGGAGCTAGCAAAGTGGTTATGGCTTCATGCATAAAAATGTTTGAAGGGAATGTATAGGGCGAGAAACTAAAAAGATGAAAAACATGTTGTCGAGTCACACGCAACACTTGAAGCCTAGTTGCGGTCAGGGGTCAGCACAACAAATGCGGTTGTGTTGCGGACAGTATCTGCTAGGGCTGTGCGGGCAGCGGATAAAAAATTTGTTCGCAATATCTCTGCTCCAAACTATACAAGGTCTGCAACAAACCTTTCAACAACTAGGTTAAGATCAAGGTTTTTGGCCACCCAGAATTCTCGGCTCCAGGGCGCAGCATGCGGCTGTTTAATTCTTCTGCAGCAGCTCACTGCGACATGAGTTAGGTTCATTTTCTTCTCAGTTCGTTAGTTTTCAAATGTAACTCAGAAATGTTTGTTTTTTCGGCAGTTATGCCCCCAATCAGGGTTGCGGAGCCGGAGTCGGAGGTTTTTGGGTGGAGTCGGAGTGGGATTCCTAACAACACTGGGAGTCGGAATCGGATTTGTTTGTTCGACTCCGACTCCGGGTACCCAATTGGATCATTTTTATATCACACTCCTAAATTGGGAATACCTGTTGAAATGGTACAATTTCTTTTGAAACTTGCGTTGAAACAGAGATTTCTTGCTGTGTACCACGATTTCCACTGATTTCAACAGCCAAATTTCATTCCCTTTATGTTAATGAGTCGGAGTCGGGAGTCGGAAATTTTAGAAAGGTCGGAGTCGGGAATCGGAGTCGGAAATTTTGGAAAGGTCAGAGTTGGATTCGGAGTCGGATATTTTACCTCCGACTCAGCAGCCTAGCTCCCAATATTGTCTTTTCTGTGAGAAACGAGTCCAAATGACTCTGTGGGTACCAAGGAAAGTGTTGCCCCATGGATTACAGTAATCACGCCAATGAGTCGGCATGTGCGAAGATCTTGTGGTGAAAGTCGACACACTACAGTATCTTTTCGTGAGTACCAAAATGCATCAGCAAACTTTGTCACTCAAATGGAGTTGAAAACATCTGACCACGTTGTCATTTTTGAACAAATTTTCACCTCGACACTTACGGGAGCCAGATAAGCAATTCAGTGCAACTGGTGATTCAATACCTTATTTCATGACGAAGCAACTACTGGATGCAGACTAGCTACGATTAAATCGAATTTCGACTCTTCCAAAAAACAGTTGATATTGCAAATGATTAAGTTTCATTTTAAGAGCATTTTCAAACGTTTCAGCAAAATTTGTATTCAAAGTTTTGTGAACTTTTCATTTTTTAAAGCATTTTTAAAAACATTACGTTAGCAAAAAACATTTCTAATGAGAATGAAACGCAAAATTGCTTTTCATTACTTTGAACAAACCCTTATCTTGTCAATTAGTTGTTCACAAGCCGAAAATCTTCACAGTCAAATATTTGCACACCGATTTATGCATTATGGGGTTTCATTTCACATGAAAACAGGTATTAACGACTTTCTAATGAAATTTAAGTTTTAAAATATCAATAAAAAACTTAAAAAACGAAAGCGGTAAAGTTGGGATGGCAATAAATGCATGGGCGTCGAAAGGATGTTTTCCAGGGGGGGGGGCATTGGGGGCAGCAATGGATTTTTCCAAGAGTAGGAAAGG
>JGI24021J15306_10007002_pt1 | contig 13679 bp, 7 predicted proteins | sample Ectturendosymbi1_FD_15306 | JGI IMG/M metagenome (IMG submission 15306) | reverse complement strand
CCACTGCTGAGTCGAAGGTGGTGGTTGCTCATCTTCATTGCCCTGAAACAACATGAAAGCAAAACAGCAGCAACACAGAACAAGTACAAGCAAAATAAAATGATATTCACAGAACAGATAACAAAATAAAATGATTTTCACAGAACAGTTACAAACAAAATAAAATGATATTCATGACTTGATTAACTAACATTGTATAATGACACAAAAGTATGACTTTATCTCGTTAACTTTTTGTGCATTTATCATAGATTTGACAGAAAAAATGGGCCATATGTTAAACTGCATAATATGTTAGACTTTCAAGAAACTGTGAAAACTATATCTAAAACGCTGTGTCTTCTTCCGCATACTGTGAGATAAGGTGGGCTCGATAACGTTTTTTGAATAGAATAGAAGATAATGGCTGCAATGTATTATCAACTGAATTCCAAATCTTAGGTCCATGATACCTGATCGCTCTTTTGCCATGCTCGCTTGAAATCGAGTGCAAGAAATATTTACCATGGGTGGCTTTCCCAGTTAAGTGAGTGTGAAGTAACTGGGCCAAAGAAATCATCAAAGGTTTGTGACAGCTTGCCATTGTGCAAACAGTGCATCAGTTTAGCAATTTCAAGATGATAAATATCATTTATTTTCAACAGATTTGATTGGTGGTAAAGTGGAGTTACATGTGATCTGTTGGAGGCAAAATTCATGGCTCGAATAAGATTATTATTTATAGGACGGAAATAAAGAATAAAAACATTTTTTATGCATCTTCGTCAGCGAAAATCTCAAAAACCATTAAAAGCGTACGTGGAAGTGTGACATCATACACTTGCATGGAAATCATGCTTACTTGCTGTAATAGACTAAATGAGCCACGGCTTAAGTTGTGATTTGGTTGGTTGCTCAACTCCTCGTTCTTTTCGAGAGAAGCTGAATGTGCAGCACCTTGGATTAATCTTGCCAAGCGTTCGAAACATGCTTTGCATAAGCCTAAAACTTATATTTAATTTATTTAGCTGTTTAAACAATCAATAAAATCTTTCATGGGAAAGCAGCGCCACAATGACTCACACGAAAAGGCACCACACCATGTTTCCTAAGCGTTCGTTTGCCCGCAGGCGTAATCATTCATTTTCCTTTGGGCGGTTTCTCGTCTTGCTCCACATTTTGAAAACCTCCACCTGCACAAATCCATTCAACTGGGCCAAAAGCCAAGTTTCTGTCTTAGCAAGATGATTGTTGCTGTGTTTTCCCGGAGCATTTCACGTGGTGCATGAGACAATAACGCGAAAGCCGAAAAGAACGATAAACAAAATAAAAAGCGTAAAATTGATGTTTTCACGCCTCGTTGCGATACAAGAAAACCTTCCGAGCTTCTTATTAAGTTCATTTTTGTGAAAACAGCGAACTGAGAGCCAGAGCCATTCTCTTGCAAAGCAGCATTTTGATGATCAAAGAGAAAAAAATGCTATCATAATCTACTCGGAAAATCATCAGTTTGTGTTCAGTTTAACTTCAAAGACGTAACCTAGGCAAACACCACAGCTGGAAACATATTTATTCACGAACGTGGAACTATTAGAGGTTTCTGCAGCTCTCATGAACTTTGCAGCCGAAAAACAAATTTCCGTTTTTCTGCATAACGGAAAAATACAAGATCCTTTCCGACAACTGAGTCAATAGTCGTGGTTAAGATAAAACAAATATGAATCGATTATACGTGCAGGCAATTTTTGACAAATCTGACCTTTTGTCGATCGTTTGGGAAACGTGGCAGTATTGACTGGCCTCCAACAAATTGCTCATCGTTAAATGGCCCAGTGACGCGTGACTGCACATGTGGGAAATTAACTCGACAATCGTGAAGATCGCATTTGGCGCTGTGGTCGGAAGCAACGGAAAAGGCTGAACAATGTTGGTTTCGTTTCGCATATCTTCCGGATCGGGAATGCTGTAATGAATGTTGCTTGTAAATAATGCAGTGAGACAGAGTTGATAACGCAGCTACGCAAAACGAGAGTACTCTATGGCGTAATTGCCTCATGGCTGTCTTGTTACATATTCATTGCTTGCTGGTGGTGGTAAGTCAGTTATGTGTTGCACAGAGAAAGTGTGCATTTGCTTGTACTGCTGCAAATTTTCAACTGAAGATGCCTGAAGCCTATGGCCGGTTGACATGACCTTGTTGCTCCAGAAAGATTTCGATTTTTGTAGGCATTTTTTGACCATATTTCCAGCAGCAGTTGAAAGACTTTCGATCAAATAGCGAGTTGGTAAAGGTTGATTTTCATTTTCAGTGTTGTGAGAGTAACGGAAAGTGCTAATATGTACCAAATTGCCCGTTAATAGTCGATTTTGCTTTTTTCTATACCATTGTCAAACTTCACAACGTGGAATGTAAAATTTTGCTGCAATAGGTTCAAGCCACACTTAAACGGTAATGCGATTTCACAGGACATGTCTTTTCTGACAACTTCAAGTTATAGAAAGTAAGACTCGTCTCGTTGCAAAGGTGCCTGGCTTCTGCTGGCACTGACAACCTGTCAGCATCTGTACCAGTGATTCCCCACGTCGAGAGCACAGGGAAGCAATTTGAGAATGAGCTTGATGGTAACCTTTTAACGACCGGTTAAAATGCCTGCATGAAAAAAGTCACAACTTGGCTAGAAAAAAGATGACAGAAAAGAATTAGATCGAAGTTTGTGTTAAAATTAGGTTAAAGGCTGAAATAGTTCTTCTGTAACTTTTTTCCTATGACTTTACTGCATGGATCGGAATACTTTGTATTGAGGGTGTATGAATATGAGAAAATCCAATGCTAAAGTTATGCTAATAGTCTTCTAAATGCAGTACTTGGTGATGTGAGGGCGTTTGCAGTTAAGGCCGGCACTAAGCCGATGCAAACTATGCGACTGCATCGAGCACAACACTTCTGTGTTCCCCGCACGACTGTGTTTGATCAGGCTATTCAGCTTATCATCTGATGTTCTTTTGTGCAATGCTTCCCGACCGGTGTGCCGCGAGGACGTCAGGAACGTCTCGCGAAATGTTCGAAACTGAGAACGACTTTGTTTACGCTGTCGTAAACGACGAGTTTGTACTGTGCCGAAAAGCTGTTGTAGTTTGGTATTCTGCAGGACCCCGACATGGGGAAGTGCCGCCCCGGGACAAGTCGAAAAGTGCCGCCCCGCCCCCCAAAGCCACGGGTCAAGCCTTTCAGGACGGAATTATTTCATAACAATACATCATCAGGCTGGAGTTAATTATGAAAATTCCACTGAAGTGAAATTCTGGGCATTTTGCTAACCGGGATGGGACACCGGGACAGACGTTGAAACCGGGACAGTCCCGGCTAAACCGGGACGTATGGTAAGTCCAACTTTAACCAAAATCTAAAACATGAAGCTAAATCTAATTTCAGGTTCATTCGTGAAAGACCATTTGCTATTCCTTCTTTTCACCAAAAGTGCCTTCCCCCGAAAAGTCCCGCCCCGGGGCGTTGCCCCCCCGCCCCCCCTTGTCGGGGCCCTGGTATTCTGCGCCATGTGCCCTAAGTGCAGTTGTAGTTTGTGCCGTTGAGTTTGTCGATAAAGAACGGAGGACTTTCAACAGGACCGTCGCAATCCCTGGTGAGGGCTCAACCTGTGCTGAAGGGCTTAAATTTGAAAAACAGTGTAGGAAGTGAAACATTTTTTGCATCTTTTCATTAACATGGACATCTTTTCCCAAAACGCATTATTTTCGTACAAAAACACATGCTACCAATCGCACAAAACATTGCTGGAAGCCGAAGTTCCAATAGCTTTCAAAAAACTTGCTACAACAGATGATATCAACATCCACAATGATGAGGTAAGAGGTCGGTTGATTCATGCATTTTTGTGACTAAAACCACAAAATAACAGAAATGCAATAAAAAGAAAAAAGAACAAGACACCAATGGGCAGAAAAATTAATTGCATGTTACTGAGTAACTACTCTTCACACGTGTGACAAACAAGGAATCGTATCGCAAATTTTTCATAGGAAATCGATTTCACGTAACACTACACATCGTCAGTCCTTGAATCTGCAAGCAATGCCAACAGGTGAAACGTTAAAAGGCTAAAACAAGGACAGAGAAAGCAAACAAACTTAAGACTGAAGTTAATATATCACAACACAAAATGCGACAATTAAAAAATTGAAGATACGACTTTCTCAAATAGTTACATTTTTTAGCAAAGCACAACATTGCCAAGGCCGCTTTGTACTATGCAGCAGATCGTTGTTAATATTCCTAAAGAAACGAAACCTTTGTCTTTTCTCCGTCCAGGCAGGCTCTCGCTGTTCGAGTAAAGAAGAAAATAAGTTTTACTCAGTTTTTCTAATCAAGTCAAAGAAAAGAGCACTTTCTGTTCTTAACCGTTTTGCAAATAGTTTTAAGTTTAAAGCTGAAATGAGTAAAAAGTACTGTAATTCGCTCCTTCCAAACGCCTTTCACTACTGACTTGACCCCAATTAACAGCGTTTTAGGTCATATTAGGCTTTACCACATTGTTCGGAACAACGTTGCCATACCAGAGGATTTGTCTTATTTATAACACAAGTTCCCTGTTATGTTTTTTCAGACACTTTTAACCAAGCTGCCATAGCAATTGTAAAAATGATCTGCAAACTGCCCTACGCTGCATACTTGATTCACTTTTATCGCGGGTTGATCAAGCATCAAAGCTAAACTTTGCGAGAAAATTGGTAACTCCTAGTCACAAGCAACCACGTTAAAGCAAACGTTATTTGCACAAAGACTTAAACTTAATGTCGGTGCCACCTGTTCCTAAATAAGGTTACATTTCCCAAAATTTACAAGCAGCCCTTCAGGTAGTTTTGGTTCAACTATAGTTTCGACTACAATGTTTGCGTTTTATGTCAGAAAATTTTAACCGCAAAAAATGCAGTTGATGTTAAAAGTTATGAATCATAACTGATTTCAATATGCAACACCCTAGAAGCTACATTCTATACATAAAATCATAAGCAGTAGTTAGTGTATAAATACAATACTAGTGAGCTTTTTTTCTGTTGGTGAAAACAATAACTGAGAAGTTTACTGACAATTTTACACCCTGTGTTATGATCACACTTTGATAGAAAAGTTTCTAAAGTTTGTTTTATTATTAGGTTCTATTAAAAACAAAAAACAATTAACTGAAGCAGATTTTTTTTAAGGAAAATGTTAGGTACCCGGTATGGACCTGTAGGGAGCCGATTTCTGTGATTCTAGTGACCCGATGATAATTTTCTCTGATTCTAGGGACCCGAATCGGGTTCCTAAAACACCTTAAAAAGCTGTACTGAAGTACTGTATTTCATTGTTAGGTTATGTACAAGAATACTGTTTCATTTTAATACTCACGGTTAAACTTACTCGTTTGACGTTTTTATTAGCACATCACAAAACTGCTACGGAAGTAATGTCGACAACGCTGTTTAAATTCACAAATGAGTGACAGCCATTTGGGTTAACCCGAGTCGTTGTGAAGTCTCTTCAAGAAAACTGTTTCATGGTAAAGCATATGTTTGTAAATTATTCTTTTTTGGGTTTACTTGGAACTTCCTGAAGCTTTGATTACCATTTTGAACTAACACTGTAGATCAAGTGTACAAATTTTTGAAAAATATTTTTCCTCCAAAGTACAGTTTTCAATGGATTGGTGCTTAAAATAGCAGAGGGTTTCTGGAAATACTTGAGGTGGTCCAGGGATGAAGCGTTAAGGTACTAACACTCTCTATTTATAGGATATTTGACGATTTTCGTTGACGTGATAGATGACTCGTAATTAGGAGACATATGCAGATATTTGTTGATATCTAGGATGACGTAGTCAAAGTGTAAATTTCAGCTCAACTAAAATTATTGGATTGTTACGGTAAATCAGATGAAAAACAGCGATATTACATAATAATCCTCGAAGATAGTTTCAAGAGCAGCAATAACTACTTTTCTCTCATACCCGGAAGTTAAAACAAGCATTTTTGGTCAACTGAAGTTTAGTTTTTAATTGACTACGCAACGTTAGAAGATTTTGCAATAAAGTGATCTTCATCTGAAAACCTTGACACCAGGTTTTTGTGATGCAAACTTTTCAAAAAGATATATTGGAAATGTATGCCCATATTATGCACCTGGGCCTTGGCAGTGTTGATAAATGAGCGGTTATGAAACTAGCAAATTTTTTGACCTTGATTTGACAATGCTTTGACTTTTGGAGGTTTCAAATACAGAAATAAGCTGATAGCTGCAAATTAGTTCCAAAAGCTTTGAATTATTATTTCTTCATGGCAAAACGGTGAGTACGCAAGAAAGTCATAGAAATGAATATTTTATAGCAACACAAGTGGCGTCATGGGAACTGACATAATGGAATGTCATTTGACACTGGTGATTACTCGCCAAATGTTGGGGAAACTTTCTTCTTTGGCAACTAGGTTTTGAATGCTATATCTGCTTATTCACATACGTTTGAGGGTAACCATTTGGAAAACTGTTACGGCACACGTTTCATTGCGGTGCTATCAAGATGCTTGTCACCAGCATGCGGCCAATTTGCAGTAAAGTCTGAATTTATTGACAACGTGATTAGCAACTTACCGCCTTCGAAAGCGTCGCTGCTACAGGTCATAAAATTAATGTAAAAATTAAACTTGCTTGTTGATATTGACCTCTGTGAATTTGTTATACCAGACGAAACACTTTCACAGTTGCTAAGAAAATCTTAGCAAATGTCACATTGGATCAAATCTGCAAGAAATCGAAACGTGTAAATTTCACGATTTTAACTCAACAAAATATTAGAAAAATTATAGGGCTGTACAAATTGGCAGTGCGTTTTAAATTAAAACCAAATATTTTTCAAATAATTTAACCTCGTAAGCTTCCGTGATGCTCAACGTGGAATTACTCAATCAACCAATTTTGTCGTTTTCGTTTGTAAGGAAAGAGTCAAAATTCACGCACATCACTTAATTGCTGTTTCGGAATTAAATTTTCCTTCGTTAGAATGCTTTCTATTTCTGTATAACAGGATAGGAAGTAAAATGATTCTGTCAGTATACGTATACTCAACTGTACATACAAAATCATTGAGTTGTCTAAACATGTTGTTTTTTCGGAAATATTGCCATTTGATTTGTGTATTATAGTTTTGTTTGTCGATTGATTGAACCCGGAGAAACTGGGATTCCACTGATTGGCCACACTCAATATGTAGAATTGGTGTAAAACTGTATTAGTTTTGAAAGCCGCGCTTGGCCGTAGTTCAAATGTAATTTTTTGCTGTCGCAGTTTGGCGCCATCACCACCGCATTTCTTATTAAAAAGTTGAAGACTTGCTGTAAATTATTATCATTTATAGATAACCAGCTTCACTTCGCATTTTGTGTTAAGGGTACAAATTCCTATCCTTTCCCTTTGCGTGGTTGTATATTTCCATGCTATAGAGATTAAAATGCAATTAATTTACTGGCTTTTCAGTTGTTTCTGAAATAATGTAAGCCGAGTGTGAGCAAATCGAAATGAATTCATTTGAAAACTGTAGAGCACATGGAAAGAAAGCACTTATACTACGCTTCTGAGTATTAAACAACTATTTTTTTTCTTTTAAGTGTTTAGTGCAAGATTAAAGCTTTTTGTTTTGAAAAGTGTCAGTGCAAGGTATTGGAGAAGCCCAAATGTAAACCATTTGGCGCATAGTTAACGCAGTCGCTGAGCGTTTTTTCTTCAATGAAGTTCTTGTGTTACGCTACTTTGCTTTGAAATTCCCAATTTCTGTGTACATGTCTATTGGTTATATTTATTTTTGTTAAATTGAGCCATCTTAATGTTGTTGTGCGTGAAGTTTCCATCTGAAATCACCGAAAAGTTGTTTTTCATGAACTCCACAGTAGCAACCAGGATTGTAGAATGGAAGCGATCGGCAAAAAATTTGTAAAGGAAAGGGTTTCAACAAACAAGCTTGGTTAGGAGCGTTTATGATGCAGGAGGATCTAAAAACAACATCGGCTAAGAAACGTGATAGCGCAAAACATAACTCATACTTTTCGTGTGTAGTGGTTGCTGCATGTCTGCGCTTCGTAAAGCCCTGAATGTCGAACAACCTTTCGGAAAAAAGAGTTCTCAGCTACGATGTTTCAGCCCCTTGACCAGAATTCCTAAGGAAAGATCGGGGTGGCAAGTCCTGCTGGCTACACCAACAGGAAAACAGCCCAGAGGCCGTCTAGGAGCAGGTAGCGTGATTACATTGGCTTGGTCCCGGCTTGGTGTGGAACCAGTAGAACTATTAGAGGTTGCTGTTAACCAGGCCCGAACCAGGAGGGCGTAGGCGGGCGAAGTTCCTCCTGCAAAATTTATCGTCCCCCTGGAAAAATATGTTGGACATAGCTTAAAACTGTTGGACATAGTTTAAAAAATTTGGACCCCTCTCAGAAACCTCTTTGCCCCCATGGTGTCCCAAGCTGGGTATGGGCCTGCTGATAGCCGTTAATATATTGTGAGATGTCCAATTAAGGGCTGCTGTCCCCTCCACCCTCGCCGGAGGCAAAGCGGGTATAAAATTAAATGAAAGCTTTGGTTAGTCTAGCGCAGTTTTTGTCTACAGCACGTTTTCTAATGATTGCTCAGATTGCTTTGCAAAAATTTTGAAATACAAACAACGTAATTTTCTATAGTCAGCATTTGTCGGTATTGTACTGCATATTACGTTGAAAAGTGGTGTAGCGGCATCTAGCGGAATGTATAATGCAGCAAACAAACCGCAAAAGGCAGCATAGGATGATTGTGAAATCAGGCACTTGTATAAGAAATACCGAAGGTACTAGATAATACTGGAGGCAATTGTGTTGCGCTAAACAAAGTGGGAAACGAAAGGAAACCATTGAATCTGTTTTCTAACGGCAGATGTTGCGGATTTTCCAAGATTATTTTATTTTACATGTTGGGATTAGACGCTTGGCTCATATCACTGGGGTTAGTCATAGAACACATAATTAAAAAGAATTGTGTAGTAGCACAAAACAGGATAAATGTTAGTTGGTATGCGCAGGCGATACTGAAGAGAAACAAACCCTGAAAAAACAAACCGGCAACTACTGCATTCGGTCATCGTCATACATAATTATGTGTTATGTATCAATTATAATTGGTGAAAAGGGGGAGAAAAATTAAGACTTGTGAAAAGCACCAGAAGTTTGAAAATAAGCGAATAAAAAAAAAGTTAGGTGGCGATGCACTTTGGTGGACAAACGCATGCTAATTGTTTCTAATCAAGACATCAAATGTCCTGTTAAAATAACTTGAGCCTTACATTCCTGAAAATGCAATGAAAAATTCCTATTATTATTATTGCGGAGGCATTTCATGTCAGACTGTGAGTACTTAACCCACAATTGGCAGACATGCATTAGTATGCAATATGTACGAAAAAATTATTTTATTGCAGTTAAGTATTGCGTCCGGGTGGCTCTGAGCCTGTTTGCTGCACATTAACGTGATTTCACTTGTCGCTGAATGTCATTGTCATCCTTCAGTGAGGTATGAAGTAGAAAAACAAGATATTCGCCTTGTTCAGCAAATTTAGTACGCTGTGACAGTTGAACCGTGTTTAGCAAATAGAGTCTCTGGTTGGATGTCGATGCAAAATGGCTTGGTTCGCAGAAAGTTGCCATTTCAGACAAGGTTTTGTTTGTTACTGGATGACGTACTGAGAAAAGCCATGGTCGTATAAAAAATCTGACAATGTAGTTGGACCAGATATATGTGCATCGTTACGGTATTTTCTGATGGTACAAACAGGCAGTGGTGTAACTAGAGGTTTGAGCCAGGGAAGGCAAAGCTTAGCTGAAGGGGGCCCACTAGCCAAAACTCAGAAAAAGGTTAAGAAATGATAGTGGATCTCTGGATGTCGTGGACGTGCATACTAGATAAACAAAAAACAAAAACGAAACCACCCCGAAAAACGCAAAAAACAACAAATTAAAGAATACTAAATGTCAAAATATCAACTAAAGGTGGTCCAGTTTTTACAATTAGCTTGCCAGGGGTGGCTCGACCCATTGCCCCGCCCCCGTCAATTACGCCACTGCAAACAGGATCATGCATTTTAGCAAGAGTAGTAACAGAGGGCGGCCAGAGTGGCCATTTTACGGGTTTTGGGTGTGTTCGGGTTCGGGTTCCTAGAGGTTTTCCCCAGCCCCCCTACCCCGACCTATATTTTCAATATTTTTTTTGTGTTTTTGATATTTTTAATTTTTTTGATATTTTTCAATGTTTTTCATTATTTTGATAATTTTTGATATTTTTCATGTTTTTTATGTGTCCGATATTTTTCGTTTCTTTCAATGTTTTTTCCAGGTTTGATGGTTTCAATTATTTTCTTATTTTTGCGTTTCGGTAATATTTTTCATAATTTCGCGTTATGATTATAACTTCATGCGTTTGTTTGATTTCATGTTTTAGAGATAACTTGTTGCTTTGAGGTTTTGTCTAAGCCGGTCACTTTATGCTCTAACCTGTCACTGATTGTCGAAGGCCAAGGCGCTCCAGGGCATGCCGCGTTTTAATCTGATAAGCAAATATTCAGGAAACTGGTCAAGATCGCTTTACTTGAACATCATTCGATGACCATGTGGACGTCAGTATCAAAGCAAAATTCACTGACAACCTGCTAACTTCATCAGTTCTTTTGCATAGCATGCCTCTTTGAACGTTTATCACGCTTTAACAAAAGCAAACAAGAAATTACTCACTACGGTTGCTTTAACGTAAAGCACGAAACACTTTACGGTTAATCGTTAATCAGGTTTACCCTGCTCTGTAGCAAAATTAATAACCGTATAATTTTGCAGAACAACATTTTAACAAATTTTTTCTGTTTTCAATGTCATCGTTAACGTTTCGTATCTTACGACTTCTTTTAACGAAAGTAGCAACCATTGCAAGGTTCGAATGTTAGATACATATACCTCATTAGCAGTTCAAATTACCTTTTCTTCCGAATGCCTGTAAGTTTTATTGTTCCTTTGTGTAGTGTTACTTCACTCATTAACTAAATATCTCAACCATTGCATAGCCTATGATGATGTTGCGCACACTAGCCACACCATTGCTCCAATCTGTAACCGATTACGTTGTGAAAAAGCGCACCGATTACCTCGGGTTTTAATCCAACAAGCAAACATTCGCTCTTGCTTCACTTGAACATCATTTGATGACCATGTGGATGCTAGTATCAAAGCAAAACGTATTCACCGACCACAACCCGCTGACGCATTCTGTTCTTTTACGTAGCATACAGCCCTGAACGTTTACCTGTTTTAACAAAATCAAACAAGAAATTACCAATTGTGATTGCTTTGACTTAAAGCGCGAATCACTGTACAGTAAGTAATCGTCCAACTTACCCTGTTCTGAACAAAACTTGTACGACCGTATGATTCTGCGGAACACAGTATTTACAAAATTGCCTGTTTGTTTCATGTCATCGTTAACATTTCGTTTTCTTACGATTTACTTATTCGAAAGTAGCAAACGTTTAAAAACCAAATGCTAGAATCGCATCATCTTATCAGCAGCTTATTTCGCCAGTCACTATTTCTCGTTCGCGTTACCGATCGAGGGTGCAACTGTCGTTTGAACATCTTGGACTGTCGTATCTTAAACTATTTTTTATTCAAAAACTGGGAATGTTTCAGCGTCAGACGGCACTGACAACTGCGCACGTCGACAACTAACTGCACCTCTCCGACACCAGCTCGCTGTGTTGAACCAGCTTTTCAAAAACTGTATGCAATGTCACAGGTCTAGGATCGATAAAAAACTTACGAAACATACCGCCAACGCACTATGCATCTTTTTGCGAAAACACAAACCAGTCATAACCGCTGCAGCAAGCATTCACTTCCCTTTTGCTAGTTTTCAGTAACAACAACTGACCCGTGGAAAGTTTTCATTTGTTCAAAANAAACGAACCATGAAAGTTTCGTGACGTTGCTTTTNTACGAAAGTACGAAACATTTCAATGTTCAAATGCTACACGCGCGATATTTTGATCCAAAACTAGCCACATCATCGCTCCAACCTGTAACCGATTGCGTGGTGGAAATACATCCCGGGTTTTAATCTGACAAGCAAATATTCACAGCTGCTTCACTTGAACATCATTTGCTGACCGTGCAAACCCTACTATCAAAGCAAAACATATTCACAGATGACAACTTGCTAACTCATTCTGCTCTTCTGCGTACCATGCCCCTCTGACCCTTTATCCTGTTTCAACCAAACAAAAGCAAGTATTCCATCAGGTGCGCTTTCACCGGTGGAGTATCATAACAAGACGAGTTGAAACCGATAACAGCATACTCTTGCAGGTAAGAGACGAATCGTCCTTTCACGGTCTGATGTTGCTTGTTTTTCGGTTCGAGTTGATCAAAAACGTACTGGAATTGGTCTTTCAAAATCTCAAAAGCAGCATCAGCAACCGTTTCGAGATACTGCATTTTCTCGTGTGGGCTGGCGTTTGTAAAATATTTCGGTTGTTCAAAGTTGAGTACGCCTGAATCGTTCTGCAACGGTTGCAGCGAGCGTTCAGCTCTGTTTTGCTAGTTGTCGGTAACGTCAACCACCCGCGATGTTAAGTATAGTGGAAAAATTTATCGGTGCAACGTTTTTCTCCTATGCTCTGTTCAGAATTTTAAACATCACCACTATCCAATGTTTTGAAAACTGTGTTTAAAAAAAAACACGCTGAAGGTTTAGCAGTCTCACCTCTTTTGCATCACTTAGCCTTCGCACACACCTACATCTAACCTTTAGCATGCGTTCGAAGTGGCACTTGTTTCTTTTTCGGTTTTTCTAAAATCATTTGGGTAAACAAAACGCACGACGGTTAAAAAGATGCGTTAGTTACGACCGGTAAGTTTTCCATCAACTTTTGTTCCAACCAATGCAAATGTGCAAAACGTTCAACGATGTTCCACTCTCACTCACATGTCCAAGCAGATTCAATTTAACACAAACGAATAATTTCACTGTAAAATCTGTCGAAGGCATCTTTCACAGTTTTGATTCGTTAACTGCGTGTCAGTGCAACTGCTTTCTTCAAAATATTTCCAATAGCGCATGTTCACAACTTAACTACACCGCTCTGACTCTGTCTCGACTTTTCAAACACAACTGAACGAAACGTCACAGGTTTGGAGATTGATAAAGTTATATGCACTCGTCATCAACGGACTGTGCATCATGGCACTCTTTGCATCGGCTTGTTCTTCGTAATTTACAACGTCGTCCCACTGTCGTCAGCGGCGTTGATGGTCAATGGCAAGCTGATTTGATTGACTTGCCAAATGCGAAAATATTCAACGACAGTCACACGTTCATGTTGATTGTTGTTGAAATGTTTTCAAACTTTGTACGAGCTCAGCCGCTGAAGAACAAAACAGGCAAGTCTATTCTCAAAGCCTTTGCAAAAATTCTAAACAGAGGCGGGCTTACGACGTTGTTTTTGTAAACGGACCATGGTCTCGAGTTCGCCAACAAGCTTTTTCAAAATACACTTTTTTAACGGCACAAAATCACGAAACAAAATCTTCCATCACCGAGCGAATGATCAGAACGCTTTTGTCTCGAATCTGGCGATACTTCACATTCAAAG
>JGI24021J15306_10007001_pt1 | contig 13679 bp, 6 predicted proteins | sample Ectturendosymbi1_FD_15306 | JGI IMG/M metagenome (IMG submission 15306) | reverse complement strand
AAACCACATTAGAACAGCGTTTATTTTGTTCCCAGGACATCTGAAACAACCATACGGTTTTCTAGTCGGATGCCCTGATAAGTAACAGGGACAAAAAGAAAAAAAGAGGGAAGCAAGTCTAGACTTAATAGTGCATTTCAATAAGGACATCCAAGCTAGATAATGCTATTTAATTATTAAGTGTAGCATGTCATGCATTGCCAGAGCATATCTGGAAAACAACATCTGCCCGTTCATAATACAAAATAATTTATTGGTAGTGTTTTAGAAGTAATCTTATATTTGTTTTTCAAACAAACGTTACAGCCTAAAACAAGTTATGGTCCCTCCTAAAAGTTACAGTCTAAAAACAAAGTTATGGCCTAAAAGTTATGGTATTAAAAAAAACAACAACAAAATAATTGATTAATCTCCCAATTAATTAATTATCAATCTTTTGTTGTTTATAGACCATAACTTCTGAACCAGAAATGCTAGAAAGCCATTCAAGGGCTCCAAAAACTTATAGCCTAGTTTCCAATAAAAACTTGAGTCAAAAAATTCCATCTAGAGGTTAGTGACCAGGGCCAGGTAACCTCAACCAATGGCCTAAAACCTACTCCACTTATGACGTCGCCCACAAACAAACAGAAATCCAAAATTTTCAATGCAATCTAGAAGATTTGCCGCACCTTTTGAGGGTTTGAACAGCTCTCTAGTGCATCGGCAGGTGAGTTATGGTGTTGCAAAGTGATGGTTTTTAAGTGGCTCACATGGGTTTAAAGGTAAGAATAACCCAGCACTGAAGTTGTTAAAGGCTTTAACCCTATAAGCTAAAGCATTTGGAATCCTTAAACCCAAGTTGATGTTAACATATTACACCGTCATAATGTTATGTTTACCCTAAAATAAAGGTGATAAAATAGAAATTATAGAAAAGCACTCTGAATTATCTTGTTGGACGAATAGCTACAATAAATGTTTCAATTTGATCTTGATAAAACATGAAATTAGCCATGATACACTTATGAAAAAGGCATGTCTACCCCTGTTGCCCCCCTTTTAAAAAAGCAGAAGGGGCAACAGCCCTGTCATTCTCCCACTCTGCGGCGTTCCTGAAAAAAACAATCATTTGATTGTTAAATAGCAATAGAAAAAAATGGGTCGGACTGTTTTGATTACTACCTCTCCAATGCACAAAACATTGCGTTAACTACATAACAGTCCAGGTGTCATATGTACATATTTCAAGATTAATAGGTACAATACACATTTGCAGATGAATGTTCAATGAATAAAGCAAACATGCACAATAGGAATTAAGTCATACCAATAAATGCTCTTCTTCTTGTACTTAAATCATGTGTATTGTGTACACGCACACATAGACTAAGCATTGCCAACATTGTTATAATCATCACAATGCTTTGTAGCAGTAATGGGAGTTCAAAATGTCGTCCAAACCTGCCAAGCAAATTAGCAATGCAATTTGCAAAAAGGCATGAAAAGAACAAGATATTAAACAACACTACTTACAATCTCTAATAGCATTCTCCAAAAAAGCATGTGACACAATGACATTCCACATTGTGATGCGTGTGTCATGGCATGCGTCAGGCCATGACTCAGCGTTCCAAAATACACTTTAAAAGTGCTACTATAAACATCCATCTACTACCGAATTGATCATGCAGGCGGTTTGTAACTGGTCTGCGGTACTTGCATAACTTTTATCTTGGTCAATCAGGTTTGTATAATTTGAAGAATGAAGAGATCAGTGGAGGAGCAGTTTGCCACAATACAGTGTTCACCACAATTACATGCTTTGATCAACTTGTTTCATTGAAATCCAACTTTGTTGTTTTGTGGTTACTTTTGTGCTGCTAATCTATAATACTTCAGCATTTCAAATAAAATAGAGATCATTTCAGGATTTAAAAATGAATAGTATCAGTGATTGAAATTGCAATATTCTAGCAACAGCCCGAAAAAAGGGCTTATCGAAGGTTCAAACTGTGAAGGAAGCATGCCAAATGCATAGACACTAGGCCAGGGGTCAGCAACTTTTTGGTAATGGTATGCCGATTTAACGTTGCAAATCATTCAAACTGTTAACTACGTCCATATTTTTGTACAAGTCAAGATCAATAATACATCTTGCGAATCATAAGAAAATTGATATGCAACAATTGGAGCTTTTGCGTACCATTGGAACTTGCTTGGTATGCCAAGTGTGGCACGCGTGCCGCAGGTTGCTGACCCCACTCTAGGCAGTACTGCACTGTATCTGGGTCTTCACTGTGCATTATCTAATGTTTCAACAAATATTATATCTTGAAGCATGTGTAATTTTCGTTTTATGTGTCCTATCACAATTCGTTGTTTTTAGTGAATGAATTAATGCATTTATTTTGCCAGCAGACATGAAGTCCATAGTACAAACACAAACTGTCTGCACAATGCAGGTTGATAAAAACAGACCAAACAGAACATTTTACAATGGCATTGGAGGCAGAACCACTGGGTTACATACACATTCATAACACTATTGTTTGCTAACTAGTAACACTTGGTACAACACTACTGCACAGTAGGACGCTAATTCCTAGTCTGGTCAAGTCCAGGTAAAGTATGAATGCGTTGTGGCACGACACACCCTCAAACAAACAAGCACTGCAATGTCTGAGCACTCAGACACAAAGCAAAATGCGGTTGTAGTGTTCAAAGAATAAGGATGAATAGAAACAATCTGACAGCACGAAAGCATGCAACCATACATTGTTTTTTAAGAAATAGGTGTACGTTTTATCTTAATAAGGCCTCAAAAGTAGGAATGTTACATTGAACCTGATGACTACTAATACTCGCTCTCCAGCAGGGCAGGTTTTATAGAGCTTTGGATCCAAAATTGTAAACCACATGCAATCTCTGCATGTATGACTTCCTGAATATACATCATAATTGTGATGCCATACATGGGCGTAGAAAAGGAACGAAAAAGTACATTTTTTACTGTATTTGAACACTGGGATAAGGCTTGCAGCTTGTTTGCTGCACAATATTTATATCGCAGTTGTCTCTGAACATCTTTGTCATCTGAGAGGTTAGTGTCCAGTACAATCCCCAGATATTTATATTAAAGTGGTTTGCAGATTTTACATTAGTGTATCACAATTCATTGTTTTTATTGGCGTATTACAATTCATTGCATTCCGTGCCCACACTCCAGGCAAACAAGGCAATAATCCTTGAGGTTTACTTTCAACAAATTACAAAAAAAGTGATAATTCTTAAGGTTTGCTTTCAACAAATCACGTAAAAACTGTTGCACTAACTACGATTTTCGATTTTCAACAAAGTTGTTTGTAACTAAATGGTTTAGCAATGCACTTTTTAAACAAGATGCACTAACTAGGGAGTTGTGGTTGCCACACTGGAGTACGTCATAGGGCCATTGCAGAAGTAAAGAAATGGAATGATTGTAGGTGGTATGATGAAATATGTAAGCTTTCTCATATAATGTCTCAGATTTTTTGTGGCTCTTCTGATTTGTAAGTTATGGCCAAAAAATATATGGAAAGCCACAATGCAATTTTAAGCCAGACGCTGCTTCTGGTGTTATATAACTAATTGTGGCCAGACACAACACTGCTTCGCAATACCGGTTCACACTTTAGGGTAAGAAGCACAATGCGACAGAGCCACACGCAATGGGTTAACAAAATTACGTAACCTGCACTTAAATTTACTCTTGCTAAAATGTCTAATGTGATTTCCAAAATCTCTATCAACAACTTTTAAAAAACTGCAACTAAATAAAAAAAATGCAAACTGGCAATTTTTTTTAAATAGTGACAAGTGGCTGTAAACAAATATTCTTGCACTTTAACTGCAACTAAGTTTGTTTGACAAAAATGAAGTACAAAAGCACTAGTGGTTTAATATTGTAATAAGTAATATAATATAAACTTACCAGAAAAATATACGCAACAAATTAGCCACAAGCAGCACCAAACAAACATATGTTGAAAATCCTTCAGAATTTTCAGATCTTTTGATGTCCCTATACTGGGGAATATAAGGCACAACACCCCCAATAACCATTGCCCCTGCAGCAATCCATCTCACAAGGCTCTGAAGGATGGCAGCAGCATCCAAATAACTCAAAGATTCTGACATTACGTAAGTTAAATCATGTTTCTTTACCTATAATAAGCACATATCATTTTGCATCCAAAAACTGGGAACGATAATTATAGTAGTTAACTCAAACCAACAGTCTGAAATTTAAAAAAATCAATACATATGACATAATGAATAGGCCTATAGTAATACAATAGTACAAGCGAAGGTCAAAGGTGCACTGCAAAAGACGAATATCCATCAGTAGTAGATCTGTTTGCAGATATAAAACCAAAAATGATATAACTGGAGTCATGAAAACTGATAATTTACGGTGAGGATTGAGGAATGATACCGACCGACCACAATGCTAGTAAAAATAATTAAAATAGTACTAGGCCTAATGTCAGCCACCATCATTCTGAAGTCAAGGTTATTTGATTCTTGATAACAACTTCCAGTGGGACCCAAAAATAGGTTTAACAATTGTTTGTGAAAATAAAAAAATTTAAAGTATCCCAACTTTTTGGCATGACATGTTCGGGGAAAGGTAATTTTAGATTGCTATGACAGAATATTTTATTCATTGTATCTTTACCTTCACTTATTGTGAAACGAATTTTTTTTTCCACTCTGGGAACGTCATCACACATTCGTTAGAGGCAGTGTTTATTTTGCCGCCAAAATGCCAACGGCAACGGCTTGGCTGGAGCTATTGTGCCGCCAGTCCAAAGCTTGGCAGAAACCAAGTAAAAACAAAAGATAAACCCTAAAGCTAAGCCCCAACCTTAACTCCAAACCCTAACCCCTACACCCTAACCCAAACACTAATCCCTAACCGTAACAGTACCCGTAACCCAAACACTAACCCCTAACCCTAACCTCAAACCATAACGCTAACCCCTAATCCTAACCCCTAATGCTAACCCCAGCACCAACAATAACCCCAAATGCTAACCCCTAACACTAACCCCAGCACTAACGCTAACCCCTAACCCTAATCCTAACCCCTAATACTAATAGTAATGCTAACCCTAACACAAACCCTAACCCCTCACCCTAATGCTGACCCCTCACCCTAACGCTAACCCCAATGCTAAACCAAAGCCCTAACCATAATAATGATTGAATGCTAACCGAACCCTAAAGGTAACACCTAATGGAAAAGTTTTTACAAAAGCAAAAAAAAAATCACTAAGGTGAGATTCGAACCGAAAACCAAAAATGGCATAGCCTACTAGACATGAAGCACAACCACTACAAACACTATGAACAGCACACTGATTGCATGACAATTTGACCTGCTTTTCATTCGAATTGCGTCAGACTGGCAGCACAATAGCTCCAGCCGATCTGTTGCCGCCAGAAAATCGGCGGTAAATGTAGACACTACCTTCGTTTCACGATATCCGCACAGACGGACATTTGTTCTTGACATTTACATTCATTGTACTCCTTTTCCTGAAGTTAAGTTTGGGTTTACGAGTGTTAATGATTAGGTTTGACTGCTTGATAGCAAAGAAAACGTTATCAGCCTTCACGTTGTATAATTTATGCTGGGCATTTCAATGCGAACTATGATGCCAATTTTGTGCTTCGTTCTTGTTCTTGATTGATTATTAATTAACTCTTAATTGACTGCCGCAAGCTGCAATTTGTTATTTCATCATGATATACACCTACTCCCTGATCACTGGAGGGCACCAAAGTAAAACTAACCCGACTTCCATTTTAATAAGAGCCAAAATATACAGAATACTCTGTAACATCATAGTGCCTTATTCTTTGCTGGTGTTGGGAAAGGATTGCTTTCAATGGACCGACTTTTTCAATAGATGCGCGGTTCGTGATATCTACCAGAGATGACCGGTCTGTCATATTTTGCGATACAGAAACAGATCCAGTACTGAATTTTTAAAACTCAGTTTAATTTCAACCATAGTCCAAAAAATTTAAAAAATGTAAAGTCCAAGTCGAAATAAAGTCNAAAAATTCAGCAAAATAAAATTTTTTAATGATAAAAATTACNCAATTTTTGTCCATTAACTCAGTCCAAATCTGGTCTTGATCCAAAATTTGTGAAGCATTTTCAATCCGGATCCAATCAAAAATAAAAACAATCCATCATAGTCCGGATCCAGTCCAATGCTCATCTCTGACATAAACCTTACGGCTTACAAGAGAGACGAGCGCACTGTGAAATTTTTCAGTCCGAGTCCAATCCTGCTCCACAAAAATTGAATCCGATCCAGTCCTGACCCGCCTACGTAAAATCATGTATCTTTATTTTGCCTCATGAGGCTAAAGCACCAGAGATGAGCACGGATCAAGACAGGATCGGACTGCATCCGGACTGAAGCCAATTTTGGCCGGACAGGACTGGATTGGACTACAATTATTTTGACAATTGACGGATCAAGACTGGATCGGACTGAGAAAATTTGTTGTTTCGATGTGATTATACTAACCACAACAAAAATGTTGCTTGTAATGTGATTTTGCAGATTGGTTAAATGGTAATGTATATTTTGCCATCAATGGCAAAAGCTCTGTTGGGACGACTTTGCTATGCATCCAACTTTGTCCAGACTCCACATATAGCGTTGAGCTCGTATTACTAGCAACAAGGTGAACATAGTCAAGGTGTTAGTGTCTTGCCTGCTGTGCGATTGTTCGTTAGTTCTGCTCTCACCCTTTGCTTTGTCTTAGCTGGTAAAGATCACACCTTTGATGGGAGAGTTTTTATCTACTCTATAAAACGATTCAGATCTAGGTTTAGGGTTAATGTTTAGGGTTTAGTTATGGGGATTAGTTTTAGGATTTTGTTTTAAGGTTTAGGTTTTGGGTCCAGGTTCAGTGTTTTAGACCATGTGACAGAGACCAGCATGCACCAACCCAAGTGTATTATCCTTGTCACTTGACCAATTCTACCAGTTGGGTTCGCCTAATGGCAAAATAACCCCAGCAGTGCTTTTACCTCTGATGGCAAAATAAAAACTGTCTTATTAAATTTTGGAAATGCCAAAAGGTTATGTCTATTTTGACTCATGAGGCTATTTTGCCTCATGAGGCAAAATAAATACATGGTTTTACCGGGACAGATCAGGACTGATGATTTTCAAAAATTTTGCGAATCAGGACTGTATCGGATTCAACTTTTGCGGATCATGATTGGACTCGAACTGAAATATTTCACAGTCTGCTCATCTCTGTAAAACACTTCTGGAACTATTTTGCCTTCAGCCAAATAAGATTGTTTAAACCAGTCCTGATCCGCCCATGTAAAATCATGTATTTTTATTTTGCATCATGAGGCTAAAGCACTACAGGAACAACTGTGCCTTTAGTCAAATAAGATTGGTTGAAGGCAAAATAATTTCAACAGTGCTTTTGCTTCATCAGGCAAAATAGACACAGCCTTTAGGCAATTCCGAAATTCAACAACTTATGGAGTTATTTTGGCATTAGGAGCATCCAATTGCTTGAATTATTCAAGCGACAACGACGATACACTTTGATTAGCATAAAGTCCTTGTAACATGACCTAAAACCGTAAATCTAAAACCTAGACCCAAAATCCCAACCGCTAACTCTGAACTGAAGCCTAAAACGGTTGACTCCAAACTGTTAACTCCAAACTGTAGCCTTAAACGTTAACTCCAAAGTGAAACTAACTGTTAACTCCAAACGTTAAGTCCAAACTGAAGCCCAAACTGCGCCTTTAAACGTAAACCTTAAACCTTAACCCGTTACATTTTTAAAAAGTACATAAAAACGCTCCCATCAAAGGTGTAACTTCTACTAGCTAAGCCAAAGCAAATGATGAAATCAAAACCGACCACCACTTGCACAGCAGGCATATACAGTAGGCTGACCACTCGACTCGACTACGTTCACCTTGCTGCTGGTAATATGAACTTCTATGTGGACGAAGGTGGACACAGCTCGAATGGCAAATTAGTTCCAGCAGAGCTTTTGCTGTTGATGGCAAAATATACTCTGCCATTCATCAACAAATCTGTAAAATCATGTTCCAATTAAAAACTTTGATATGGTTACAATAATCACATAAAAACAATAAAATTATCTCAGTGCGACCCAGTCATGATCGGCCAATTTTCAAAAAAATTGCAGTTGGTTCCAGTCCCGATCCTGCCAAAATTGACTTCAGTCCTGATCCATGCTCATCTCTGCTGCTCACAACAGAAAGAACTGGCTTCATTGAATTTGGATATCACTACCAGAGGTGTCCGGAGTCACTTAGACTCCGACTACGCTCCTGTTCCAAAATTTTTGAATCCGGTGTCAAGCGAAATTTCTGACTTCACACCATGTACGCATGCACAGAGTAACATTCTACAGACCAAATACGCTGATAAAACTCATTATTAGGGCTTAGAAATTTGTGTTNAGGTAAGTGTATCGGGTTAGGGTTTGGGTAAGAAAAAGAAAAATAATTGAGNTCAACGACTAAGTCCGAAAATTTTTAATGTTTACAGTTATTCCCGTCCTATAGCTTGTTGTGGGTTCCTGACATCTCGCCAAAATGTGTTAATTTACACAACACACATCAAAAGAGTAATTGCCAGGCTTTATTTCTTTATTCTGAGAAGCAAAATAACCTAAAAACAATAACAGGTCAGAAATTTCGCAAAGGTCAGAAATTTCGCTTGACACCGGGTCCGGCAATTCTTCAAATTTGAGAATCCGACTCCTGTTCAGACTACGGCAACAATCATCGATGCAACCGTAATTACCCATGTTTTTACTTAAGAAATGACCACACAGACTCCTGCTACTGCAGAAATTGAAAAATCACTCCGGGTCCAGGCCCGGTTTTTCCCAAATTTTTGACTCCGTGTCCGGATCTAGGTCCGAAAGAAAAACGCAGAATCCTGCCGGAGTCGACTCCGGTCCCACCTCTGATCATTACTGAGCTGATTAAAGTGCAATGTGGCGTCACTCATAAAATGTAATTTTCTACTGTTCTGACAGGTCACACAGTACTTAGCACATTGGGTTAACAATGAAACAGCCGTTGAGATATTCCCAAACCCACACCAGAAGAAATGGCCATAGTTGTTTAAAGGCTGAAACATCAACTTTAGTCCATTAATGCACATAAAATTGTATAAATAAAATTATAACAATAAGACTGTATGTTGAATTGCCCATTTCAATTTTAAACATTGAGAGTCATGCGCCTCCTAGACATAGGCGTAGCCACTAGCCAGGGGGGCATGCCCCCCTAAATTTTTTAGAACATATAGTAATTTTGCGCTTTGAGAGGCAGTATCCCAAACAAAATAGGTGTTATTCATCTAAAATCAAGCATTTTCGTCCCCCACAAATTTTCGAGCTGGCTACGCCACTGCTCCTAGACCATGGGTCGGGAACCTATGCCTCGCGAGCCAGATGTGGCTCTTTTGATGACGGTTTCTGGCTCGCTCAATGTTTTCTTAACACCATTGTTACGAATGAAAACTTTTTCTGTAATTTTCCATCTTCCAGACTACAAAGCCATCAGCAACACCAGAAGTCGCATTAACAGTAAGAAGCATGTAACTAAGAGAAAATTCAGACATTTACCATTGTTCAAAATCGTTGGTTTTGCTTGAAAATGCACACGTTAGTTAGTCGCATTAAGTGTCGAACAATATTATATGGCTCTCACGGAAATGGAATTAAAAATATGTAGGTTTTATTGCTCCCTTAGCCAAAAACGTTCCCAACCCCTGGCCTACAGTGCATAGGCTACAAGCCGCCACCGACCTCAGTCCAAGTGTCCAATTCCACAATCTTTCCTGCCATCCACCATAAGTCAGATTGCCACGCGCTGGCCTCTACGCCAGGAGAGCCCAACCAGTCCGTCGCGGTCTGCTGGTAAACTCCAAGTTGAACACGAAGTGTGTGCGAAAATCTTTCGTCTATAGTGGTTTCTGACAAATTGTCTACATCATGTTTGTGAAGCCTCGTGGTTGACAATCTGATGCAGGCTGGAAACGATTTCTGTGTTTGCGATATAGACACAGGGCTGGTAGATCTCAGGAATTTGGCCACTGTAAAGTAGATCTTGGGTCAAAAAAGGTTGACCTGTACCTACGCACAGTGCCTACATGTGTGATCCCTTTATTCTTCAAACTTGAAATTCTCACATCACACAAGGTATCTCGTCAACAACTGTCAAGAGTGCTAGATTAGCATGAGTTTTTATACTGGTAAACAGATTACGGTTTGCGGATATCGAAGATGGCGCAGTAAGTTTTCATACTGCACTTTTATTAGGCAGGGTCACCTGTTCACTTTTGCCAGTGACACAAATAAAACTGTTTGTTTAATTCTGAGACTGCACAACTGTTTCGTCTTGGACAATGGGTTAAAATTTTGGTCGATTAGCGTAATGTCCAACTGTTTACGACACTGTGGCCATGCAGAGAGAGTGGTGGTGTTTCGCATTGATCAAGTCTAATCCAAGCAGTGCGAACACCTAAGAAGGCCACCAGATACATCTGTGAAAACTTGCGTACAAAAAATGCACGTATGCCAATATTAACGCGTAACAAAAAATAGCTCACTCTAATTTTAATACACAGCTTACGTCACCAAGATCCGCTGCCGAGCCGGAACATCACAGCTGGAATCTCCGCAATCCTCTCGAGAGGAACTTGACTTGTGGCAGGAGAGTAATGTATTCAGTAGAAACGCGAATATAACACGGGATCGAAGTCACTGCGCACAATATCACTTAATCGTTCCCGCAATCGCATTTAAACTGTATTGTGGTAGTACGAGCCTGGGGTGCGATCAACGGAAAGAAGCGATAAAAACACTTCACTGCAGGTAAAAAAAAACACACGAAACCATCGCTGAACAGCAAAACATCAAGTGATTGTTTTTCCAACTGCGTGTTTTTCATTGGTCGACGCAATACAGTGCGCCAGCGCAGGCCCGAGCGCCGAAGACCGAGAGCCAAGACGACGTCAATGCAACGATTCCACTTTCAACAGATGACGCAGTTTAAATCTTATCGTTCGGTGAAGACTTCGCACTTAAATGAACGAGTGCTTCGTAGTTTCTGTACTCTTGCAATTTTCGCTTTCTACGTCGACAGACGAATGTCCACGCGCCAAAACGATTGTCAGGAAATTTCCGACCCGACCTTCGCCGGGCGTTCGCTGCTGGCGCAGATATAAAACAACGGACGGTCCAACGAGGTCCCATCGCCAGGGGGGTTACCCCCCCAAAAGAAAGTTGCCATTCAAACATCGGACAGCGCGGAAGAGTCTAATGCTTGTGGTTGCAGCGTGATCGCCAGCCATTGCACATTCCTCGCCGAATGAGCGGCGCGCGCAGACGTCAATCAACGAGAGCGTCTTTTCATGCAAGGTTCGAAACGGGACAACCAGCACCGAATCTTTAGATTGCCGGTTGGATTTGCTTCATGCGCAAAAAGTTGAGAAAATTCTCAACTGAAAAAGCCCCCGAGGCGGCAACGTTAGGCCCAGCAGTCGCTGGCTTGCTTGTGCCCGGCTGACGCCCAGGCACGCGAGCTGCCTTGCCTATGTCCACTGAGAGTTGGTCTCTACGCGAACAAGCTTTTGAGAACGAGATCGGGCTGGTGATCGTGTATCATTTCCATGATGTTTGGCGGAAAGAGCGACAGCTGCACGCGGCAGACCTTCGGCAGGTGTGTCCTGTAGGGGAGATGCAGGTGCCTGGGTATGTTCCAGTGGGGGTTGATAGAATAGAAGGACGTGCGACTGGCCGGGCCGGGACGACGCTGTTTCGGCACCTCCCAGGCGGCCACCTTCGGGGGGAGCGGGTGTTTAACCACGGCTGTGGCCTTGCAGGGCGCTTGTTTTTGTTGTTGCTGATGGCGAGGATGTTTTTTGTTCGTGTTTTTTATGCGGTGCAAGATGTTGCGCTGCTGTTTCGACATGAACAGGCCTTTGTTGGCGGCAGCTTTCGACGGCTGGTCTGTTCGTGTTTTCTTCGCAATCGGCGAGGAGGTGGCGTGGTCCGACGACCGCTCGTCTGCTGTGCGTTTGAGGACAAGCGGCGGAACCTTGAGGCCCGGCGAGGCCATCCCGCTCTCCCCGGAAGAACTGTGACGGGATTTGTCCTGGGAGGGGGCTCGTTCGCGGTGAAAGCGCGCGTCTCGGTTGGGCTGGACTCGTGGAAGCCGGAGCTTGGCCGGCGGTGGAGCAAGTGGTTGGTTCGATTCGGGGAGGATGTTTCGGAAGAAGGCCTATTGGGCGAAAGCGCAATGCGGTGAGGCGAGAACGCAGTCCTCACTGGAACACTACTGACTGGCTGAGCGTCGTAGGACTTCGCTCGGATCTTTTGCGTGGAATCGCCGTCCATCCTCGAGGTGTCTTTCGACAAGCGCAGCTTTAAAGGCGCTTCCAGCTTGGCGTGCATGCTGCCGGTCTTTGCCTTGAGGGAAAGCGAACGCTTTATGGTGAGACTAACGTGCCTGGGCTGGCCGTCCCCGTCACCTTGAGGCAGTGCCCGGCTCGCGGGAACGTCGTCGTAACCGCTTCCCACGTTCTCGCTCACGTCACTGCCCTCGGTCGACGACGCGATCTTCTTCTCGCGGTTCGTCATCGCCGGGCGATCGGCCGAACGCTCCTTGCGCAGCTTTTTCTTTTTTTTCTTCGACTTCTTTTCTTCGGACGACGAAGCCGGCGACGACCTCGTCTGCGCCGGCGGCTCGTTCGAGGTCAGCACCCCCAGCAAGCTGGTGTAGCAGAAGCGGCAACTGTAGCCCGTCAGGTTCGCGTTCACCTGGCCGCAGCTCGGACAGGTGACGTCATGGTTCCTTAGCGCGTGACAAGCGGAGCACCTGCGGAAGAAAACTGAAGATTGCAGTTGAAGACGCAAGTTGCAAGAAAAAAACGCAAGTAGAACTCAGGAAGGTGTTCAGATTTGCCACTTTGCAAACTCAGCCAGAGTCAAAACTAAATGCCTGGGTTTGCGCTTTAAACAAAAGGGATAATCAACTACGTCAGCAATGCTCGATTCTTAAGTCAAATTTTATGAAACACTTTAAGAAAAAAGAAATGTTAAACATTTTAAACGTTATCAAGGAGTGTCACGAATCACAGTGGCTACGAAGCCAAAGCAAATTTCGGTCGATAGTCAAAGCTCAACATAACATCAGACTTTGTCAGGTGACGGCAGGTACTTCAGACAATACACAGCTGCAGTTTCCGTCAACATCCTCAGTCGCAACTTACGATTTTTGAAAAGTCACCGGTGAAAAATATCGCACACAACAACAAATCAACGCACGCGCGAATAAGCGTACTCCCTACCGAAACGATGAACTCATTGCATCACCGCACTGTGGACATACGCTGGGAGCGGACGGTTCAGTTTGCGCTTGGCTAGGAGGGAGGGCGGTTGCAACATTCGAACGGTGGGGAAGCGACTTTGGGCTGTCGCTGGCCGCCTGTGGAACAACACCAGTTGAGGTGGAGTCTTTCAGTGAGCTGGCGCGGTCGCCTGAAGCAGTGGCGCCAGAGGGGCCAGCGCTGTTGCTCGAGACCGGGGGTACCCGGTTGGAGGACGGGGGC
>JGI24021J15306_10007000_pt1 | contig 13679 bp, 10 predicted proteins | sample Ectturendosymbi1_FD_15306 | JGI IMG/M metagenome (IMG submission 15306) | reverse complement strand
TTTTATTTCAATACAGCCTTTGCAGGTTTATAGCCTACAGCACCATAGCCCATAGTGCCGCCCCCATAAAAGTGCCGCCAGGGGCGGACCGCCCCCCCTTAGCTACGCCACTGGTAACCGTACCTCCATTTGGGAACGCGCAAGTGCACTGCTTGACCTGTACCACGGAATTTCAACTTACCTGTAACTAAAATGATTGTATCGAAAATAAACGGGATACAGTTAGCAGCAAGACAAGAAAGCTACTCTCATTTTTCTTTTTTAATCAGAGCAACTAACCATCATCGGAAATCCTGCGCTGACTTGGCATAAATAGGCTATTCGTTAGGCTAACATTCGTGTTCCGATTCGTGTCTCCATTGGAATTCGCTGATCGCTGGCTTCTACGCAACACAAATGGGTGTGAAAGCAAAAAATAATTTGAAAATTCTTGCAAAGTCGCCAGTTATGGTAGACATGCGTTCGATCAAGTCAGAAAAAAACAATACGCTACTTCTAAATTTTATGGTCCTCACTCATCTTCATCGTTTAGAAGTTGGGATATATGTCCATGTTATGTAAACGTTCCCTGAATTTTGTTCAATACAAGCCACTCTTACAAAGCTTTGGTGAACGGCCCTTAGCTGGTCTGTTCGAAATCTCTCAGCAAGCGCGGCAAGTAAAACAAAAGCGATGAAAATGGGAAACAGAAAATGTATACAAGGAAGCGCACGACTATGCACAGAGGCGTTTCAAAGTCACCGAAGTAGCGAAATTTAGCCAAAGTGTAACAGGAAAAAAGCAAAAGAAAATCCGTAAGACAGTTAAAAAGATGTAGCTTTAAACTGCAATACACCAACTTAACTTTCCGAAAAGAGTGAAACCTAAATTTGTTCAAAATGGAAAACTTGTAACTTTATTGATTACACATAAAAATTAAAATGATTGTTAAGAGGTGGAGTAAACATTTCTGCAGTACCGCATCTAATTCAGTAATTTCAGCTAATTTTAGGAGATTTTCTGCAATCAGATATGAAGAAGGTGGTGCCACTTGTGAGTTTTGTTTCCTTGTCCAACGATAGTAAATTGGGTACGAATGCCTAATCAAGCCCTACATTGCTGGTAACACAGGCTGCTGTTTAGTTTACTGTTTTTATAGCGAGGACGGAATATGAGCCAGACACGCGGTCCTCAAACTTTTGGATGCTGGGCCAAATTCGCGATCTCATCAGGGTCCACGGGCTGGAATATTTTGTGTTGAGAAAAAATCCTTCCTATTCCTCAACATTACCTCATAATCCAACCAATCCACAGATTAACTTGACATTGCTAATAACATTGTTTTTGTTATTTGCTTTGCCTACCCTTACTCTTCTTCATATACAGTAGTCAATGCTCTTCATCTTGTTTGCAGTATTACCTTCTGCGATTTTCAAGAATCTTGTATACCACACCAATCACTATGACTGGACAGGATGTCAAATACCGGTACCCAGTGGTGTAGGAGCTGGGAGTGCAGGGGTGCAAGCTCACCCCCTAAAGTTTTGATTTGTCAAAAATTTGGGCAAAAAAGTATAAACAATTTTTTAACAATATTACTGAAATTATACTTCCTTATTATTGAGTGTATAAATAAGAGTTTATTGTGGCATAGAAAACACATTAAATATATATAAAATGAAAAACCATTTCTATTAGCTTCTTTTTATTATTTAGTTTATTTATTTATTTGCAAACAGCCAATGATGACAGGCCAAGGCCTGAAATAATCATTGGCAACGCAAAGGTAAACAAAATAGGGAGGCACGCACGCACACACAAAACATTACAAAGAGAAGCCACGATAGATGGTAAAGGTATAAAGGGCGGATGCTTTGATAAAAGCAAGCACTTTCTATCGGCTCGTGTTTTAGTTGGTGACACTTGATGAGTAACTGACTCGCTTAAACGTTTTGTCAAAAGAAATTATTTGATTTGTGTGTTTTATTAATTGTACACTGAGGGAAACGAGTATGCTGCAAGGCACCTACTTCATATTCGTAGAGTCCATGCCATGCAAGTACAGAAAAGCTTTAGTTTTTATTTATAACTACAGTATTTATATGAACACATTTTGCCACACTGTTGGCTGCATATATGTGCAGTGGAACAGACTATGTTGTGACACTCAAGGCATAGTCATAATATAGATATTATGATACATGGCACATATATCACATATATGTCTTTAAAGCAGGAAACAGCTTTATGCCTACCTCAGCTATAGGTCTGAGGTTCTTTGCTGACAGCAACAGCTGTAATATGATTGGAACACCTCAAAACTGTGAGGCAGATGCTCAAGATTACTGAGCCAGCTGTCTTCTGAAAATATTCTTGCTCGGTCTAGCGTACTTTTTTCAGTTGGGTTATTGAGAACAAATTTTCTATTTTCAAAGCTATGGAAATTTGATAGAGAAAAATATCATGTGCCAACAGCTATAGAAAATTTGTAGGGAGAAAGTTTGTCAAATAAAAGTTTTTTGGGGAAATTTGGACAAAATATCCTTTGCACCCCCAAAATTAACCTATTCCTACACCTATGCCGGTACCCAACAAACTCACTTGCAATCAGCACCCGCAGTACTCCTGTTATACAATTTACAAACTGCCAGATAACGCTTACACTTCAAACATCATATTCCTAATACAATTTACAAATTTAGCAGTACTTATGCAAGCTGATGTAGTCTACAGCAATCTAGGCGGCAAGCACATGTAACATATTACGGTGCTGGTGCGCAGTAACTTCCAAGGGAAAAAGCAGCTATGGTGTGATTTGTCTTTGTCTAGGTTTACTTGTCTGCGTTGTTCGCAAAGTATAACATTACAAACGACTAGCCAAGCACTAGTTCCTATGAAAATCACTTTTGTTTCACGCATTGGAAGTAAACTCAAAAATGTTTGTAGTTAAGCTTTTGATCAAAGTGGAAATCTTGATTTGTTTTGGTTTCTAAAGCTTCGGGATCTAAATGCAGAAAATGCTTTTTGTGTAATTACATCTGACAATTTTTAAAAGAAATTGTTCAAATACGGAATATTCCTAGGAAAGCTCGCGGGCCGGATTGCAACGCTTCTTGGAACGGATCTGGCCCGCGGGCTGGACTTTGGGGACCACTGAGCTAGACTATTGCAGCGTTACGTTTGTTAATATAAGTCTTCCAATGCAAGTTGTTTTCAAGAGTAACGTCAAAACCACTAGTATACTTTTGTTCTGTTTCAGCAGATATCATGTCTTCATTGTCATAGACTTTGAAAAATGTTGTGTCGCAAATGGGATTAGCTCTTGATGTAAAAATCTATAAGATTAATCCATTTTATAGGGGACTGAAAACTCTTTGTCTCGAATCCAATGGCCTCTGTTTTGGTGTTCATTGTTACATTAGTTTGACACTTGGTGACAGTACTCATGAAATCAAATTTACCATGTGTTCAGGGTCTGTTTTTCGACAACCAGTTCGGCTGAAGAACCACTGAGCCATGTATTCTTACAATGTGTTCCTGACATCTCCTCTGTCATAGGTGCAGGAGCAGACAAATTTTTGGGGGTGGGAAGGATTTTTGCCCAAATTTTCCCAAACGTACCCGAAAAAAACTCAAAAGAAAAACTAAACGACTGCATTTCATTTCATGTTGGGTGCTTTTTCTCAAATCAAAGCACTTCAAGTACCATTTTTGCCCAAACTTCCCGTAACTTGCCAGAAAATACCTAAATAAAAACACGACCTTAAAAAAACGTCTGCACTTTAATTTTAGGTGCCAATTTTGTAAAATCAAAGCACATACAGTGATTTTGCGAAAAGGTTTTCACACATTTTGCCCAAATTTACACAGATTTTGCCCGGATTTTAAGGAATTTGCCCGGATTTTCACCAAATCAAAAGTTTTGGGGGTGCGCTTGCACCCCCTGCACCCTCGTCTCCTATACCAGTGCCTTCTGTATAGGCATGATGAAAACCGCAAGTTGTCTGCTAAGTCTACTGAAACTGCTGTAGTTTTTGGAACACGTAGAGTTTTACAAATAGAAAGATACAGAACTAAAAGCCATATTGACAATGCTGGCAAAATAAGCCCCTTTCAAGAAAGCGTGTCACGGTCGTCAAAATAGTATAAAGGGTACACTGCAGTTACACGTTAATTATTATAGCGTTTAAAAAATTATAAACAAAGCGCAAGCGAAAAACTTGATCGAAACTAGCAATCTAAAAATATCATTTTCTTCAACACAACAGTGAACACATTAATCAAGAACCTGCCTAGCTACATTAAACGTAGATCCACTCTAATTTTCTGAAAACCTCTACAGTTGGTATTGAGTTCATGGTTTAAGCAGGTAGATCATTCCTCGTTAAAAGTTGGCATTGACTTCTGTTCAAACGTTTCACGACAAAAAGTTTATCATTCACAACACACTTGGTATCATTTCAAAAGAGCAACTATAAAAGCAACTAAATCAGAAGTTTTTTCTGCATGTAGTTTCTTCATTTAACAGAAAACTAGTTTGTTAAGCACTAAAAATGCAACAAAACAAACATACTCGTTCCTTATAGTTCGACGACTGTTTTGAGACATGTCCAAAGCTTCTGTATTTTCTTCTTTGGCATGGGCTTCTTGCGTCTCCAATTCACTTTTTTCTGGCTTGCTTGAACCAATGTTTACCTTGGCAGCACTGGAGGTTGCATCTATTAAAATTTACATTTTCGATTTTATTTTACTTCTGTTAACATAAGAGTTGTGTTCTGAAAAAGAAACCAGCTGGTGACACCTCTTACAAATGTCTTCAACAGCATTTTGTCACTTGTTTGCTGTAGTTAAATCAATAACATTTAACCTCTACGTGTCTGCAACTACATGCAACTGTCAGCTTAGATTAAACAACGCAATCTTCATGCGTACCTAGCACCTTATTTTATATCAGCCTTCCAATTCAAAAAGACTGTTAGATAAGTTATGTGATGATCGCCGCGTTAATGAAATTATGGAAAATGCAAAACAGCCAGCCGCAGCTGGTTGGACAGGGCACCTAACATCAGGTACCTTTAACTGTCTGACAGTTTTATTCAAACTACCTCGTTTTGAAACTTTGTGAAATCGCTCAGTACTGCAGCAAACAGTTTTTAACCATTTCCACTGCCACCAATAATGGTTCAAACACCAAAAAATAAAAACAGACATATTTTTAGCTGCCGAAAAACGCTTACAGAAGGCACGCAAGACCAGAGACTTGTCTTGTGAAACCAAAATGTCACGGCAGGCTTCACGAGGACATCATATTGAACAGGAAGCAAGTGCAGATGTGCAACAAAACAGTGCCAACACGTTAACACATCACTTAATCAAATTTTGAACGTTTGCTGTTATACTATACGTCGGAGCTGCTGCAAAGCTTTACGGTCCAGCATCTAACTGCGTATGGATGTCTTTAGTCATTCAAGCGATCTTTCAAATGTAAGGGAAGTATGTTTTAGTGAATGTGGCGTATTTACTTCGAGAACATGGAGTGCAAAATCCATGGTGTTGGGGTCAAAACCAATCAGCTTTGTTATGACCCGAACAACTCCACAAAATAATTTGCAAAGGCATATAGTAAAAAGAAACAGTACAAATCAAAGCTAGAAATTTTGAAAACAGAAATCCATGAAGGCACTGAACTTTCGAAATTCAAAAACTGTTTTTTAATTGATTTTTGTGACGGCAATTGGTGGCAGGCCGAAGCCTAAAGTTTGCTTCCTGCCGGGACGGTTGAGGTGAACGCTCTTGCCCAGGAGCGCTGTGGCGATTCACTCAGTGGCTCGAACACCCAACCTTCCGACTAGAAGCGAACACTGAGCTATCGCCGTCCCCTTATTTCAAAGACTGTTCAAAAAGTGTTACACAACTTAGTTGAGTTGAACTTCACACCAAACAAAGATCCTAGCAATGGCTGTGTTGACGGTAAATCAGTATTTTTGTCCGATATTGCTACTAACAAAAATTCTTGAGATCAATATAGAAACCACTTAAGAGTTAACCACATCAAAAACAACAATAGTGAATTGAGACATATTTTTCAAAGATATTGCTGAAGTTCAACTAACCCAAACATCAATTGTTAAAGGAAAACTACCAGCCATTTGTGAACTTTCTGTTCTACGTACGTTTGAAAAAAGTTAAATGTAGAAATTGGCATAGTTGGAGCTGACGAGGAAAGTTTACAAAAATTGAGGGTGCTGTATACAGTTAGCGAGAAACTTTATCTATTTGGTGGTGACAAAGCAAACACACAAATTGGTACGAGTTAAGTCTTTTCAGTTTAAATTCCCAACTTCGTTTATTTGAATATTTGTCATTCTGCTTTTCTCCATTTTACACTCTTGAGTAAAAGTCTCCACATACCTTTCCTTGAAAGTTATTTGTTTTGCTATTGACTGTTTAATGTAAAATGCAAAATGTTTAGGGGAGACAGTTGTTCCATCAAATCTACACCGCTACTTTCGTTACATTTACTATTGACAATTCTGTGGCAAAAACATCTTTCATGAGGACTCTTGCCAAGTGAACCTCGATGGATTTTTGGGTTTCTTTGATAGGGACCATTTTGTTATAGATCGGAGGTGATGCGCCGCTTGTTACTGATTGAAGATTCTCTCATCACCTAAAACAGGGGTTCCCAACCTGGGGTACATTTCAATAGAAGGTTAAAATATATTAGCATATTATTTATTTCCAAATATTCTAAAATATAAAAGCTCTATTAAAATTTCAGTGGATCTTTGCTATTTTATTCAGCCTTTTTGCCATAAAAAATTTGAGAGGTACATGCTCATCTGTCGAAATGCTGAAGGGGTACATGGTCAGAGAAATGTTGGGAACCCCTGACCTGAAACATGAACTTTGACGGTGTAACCACAGCAGTCGTCTTGTCCTCCTGCGATGCAGCAAGCACTTTTTACCAGAAATGTTCTCTCACCTTCCAAACTCTGAACATGATGTCACCTAACTACCACCAGGATAATATATTCCATTCAAAAGCACTGTCGCAGACCGATGTCATTATTTAAAATGTCGCTGGTCTTGGTTGGGACAAGACCGGTATTGGCAAAAAAACGTTTTTATTTGGTAAATGATGCCCGTGGCAGTTTGGGCGAGTTTTAAAAGTCACCTCGTCAGAAAATGATGCCGGTAAGAGTGTTGTGGTGACCACTCTCTTTTGACGAGAGAGATGTAATGTAATGGTGTGATCGTGTAATGGTGATAATTGTCATCATGTAATGGTAACCTTGTCATCATGTAATGGTGACAATTGTCGGACTACTGTACCACTGTTGTCTTGGAAGAAGTATGACCCTCGACTGCCTTTACAGTACAGTCTTTTTTCAACTTCAAACATCTTTAGAAAAGGCAAACTGACTTGTTTATGTTTCCTTGAATGTTTTCTGTCAACAACAGTTAGGAAATGTCAAAAATTACCTTTCAAATCAACTTTAAGGAGATATTCCAAAATAAATTTAAACGATTGGTTGCGGTAAGTATATACCATTCGACTTTGTTTGGCTGTCAGGTAATCTATCTGCATAAGTGTCCCTCAACTGCATCTATAACTAATCCAGATTGCAGTTGTAGCTCTTGAGCTTAGAAACTGTTCTCAATCGTTGACACTTTTTCAGTTTTGAAAATTTTTCCCAGTCGCAAGACAATTCAGAAAAAGTTGATTTTGCTATTTTGGTGTTGTATTATTGCAGTCAATTATTTAATAGCATTGGGTTTAAATTCAATAAACTGGTGTTCTAATCTGTAGTTTTCTGGCTTTGACCTTGCTGTTGAAAAACTGAGCTGATCTTTGTCTTGTTCTGGCATATTCTTTGCCTAGTTTCCGTTTTCTCCTTGATCTCAGAAAATTTGGTCTCAATTGCCTTGCAACGCACACATTGGAATTAGTGGACTGAGAATGACTGACGTTGCAAAGTGTAAATGCTTTTGTATAAATCATTCAATGACTGCAAGTTAGATACTTTGCTATTTACTTGGCAACTACATCAGTCTAAACTAAATGTCTTTTGAGTGTAAATTATGGTAAATTAAGTTATTCCCGGAAGTGCAATACTACGTGTTCAAAAAAGAAGACTTACGAAGACACGCTCGAACAGCAATATTGCTTGTCTGCATTTAACTGCTTGAATGGCATTAGCAACTAATGAAATGCTTTGCGAATCCTTTTTGCCTCTAGCTGTTACCGAAGATCTTTTCCACTTGTACCAAAAATCATAAGAAAATGTCCGTTTTTCGAAATAAGGAATTATTGTACTCGCCTTGAAACTTAATTCTCAACAAGCACCTTCGATTTTTTCCTTTCTGAAATTGTTGAAATGCTTCAACTGCTCAGAAATGAGTCGAGCTGCGATCCCTCACAACATTGGGGCAAACGTTGCTCAGCTCTTATTTCGTTGCACAACTTCACTTTCTTAGTATCGTAATAAAAACTACGTCACTTTGGAAATGAAAGTTTGATATCATGTATCTTAACTCTTGGAGAAAATCTCTGCCGTTCACAGTAATTTTTTCCATGAGGCACAGACTATGTTTAATTGCCTGGCGATCATCGTTTTCGCATCAACGTACTACGTCATTTCCCGCAGCGTGTTCCCTTCCTCAAACATTTAATAGCTGTCATGGCATCATTTCCACCCTGGCAATACGGAAGAATGACTGCGATTTTCAGGCAGACCACTCGCAGGCAAGATTGGTTACATTATTCAGTGCAAGCATATACCTTCCTCATCAACATGAACTGCACTCACTGCAGATCGCTATACAGTTGGTGCCGAAACCGCATCTGTTAGAATGTGCAATAAAGTTGATCAAAAGTCTTTTCAAAGAAAACAAATAAATAAAATTTGAATCTTTGAATTGTTTCTTTGAAAAAATTTGGATTTCTAAAAACAAAGAAATTTTGAATTTTCGTAAGTACGTTCATCAGCACCACGGCCAGGTTTATGGATATTAGGCCTACCATCTTGATCAGTACAGTGATGATCGAAGTATTAGGCATAATCAAGACGTTTGGTACTTATAATCAGCAAAAAGGTGCAGTTTTCGTACAAAGTCATAAGACTGATTGGAAGCTGTCCGTGCTATATTTTCATTCCATTAAATTCTATAACAACATTAATAGTTAAACGTACCTTTGTCAAGGGCATAAGAAAACGCGGCAACCGACCGGGTCTTGCAAAGTATGGACGCCAGATTACTGCTCCTGCAGGGTGAACTTGATGACGTCATATTTACCAAACTTCGACGTGGCGCCTGCTGGCGGTCAAGATCTTGATGCGAACCCGGAAGCAGACGTACAATAGGCAATGGAAAAATGACGGGCAACTGTGAAGATCCACCCCTGGGGTCTCGGTCATCTCCCTGTGAAGTAACAAGCAACACGCCCGTGAGGAATCATCGAGAAGTGTACAAGAGTCTCTCTTAAGGCGGTTTAGTCCGTTAAGTAAAGTTTCAACATCAGCTATCTGTTACACTAATCTAATGTTCGGATAAAACATGTTTGTAAGACACCTTGTCGCTACCGTAACGTGATACCGTAGCATGTGGATATCGGATGGCACGTTCTTGGATGGAAACACGCAATTAGTTCGCGGTATGATCAGACTTCAATCGTCTGTGCTGATTGTCACCTACGATTGACCTTTGCTGTATCACTGGAGAAAGCTTAAGCTTTTAGCGTAGCGTTGCTTGCGGATTGAACATACTAAAATTAAAAAATATGGTATGCATTGTTTGTGACGAACACTTCAACAACCAATCTGAAATGTAGGCTGAAAAGCTCTGACTCAATCTTGTGTTTCGCAAAAATTTGAATCTTTCCATTAAGGGTCTAGTTTTTTTCTGGGTAATATGTGGCTTGACTAACAAAAATACAAAAAATTGTCTGTTTGATAGTTTTTGGGTAAAGCATTTGAATGAGCATAGTGGAGTAAAGGCAAGGTGGACGGCAGTGGGAAAGCTGTTGGCGCTGGCTTCGGCTTGCAGGTGGTGCGCACTCTTGTGAAGTTAGGTGATGACCTGTCATTAACCTTCAAACCACAACTTTGCTATGCACTTGAGTAAACGACTGTCTTCACAATAAAATTTTGCAAAAACCTACTTCAATTGATTTATGTGGTTAAAAGTGCTCCCACAAAAATTTTTGTCAAAAACAATTCCCGGTCATTGAAACAGCTGCTGAAGTTATCAACCGCGTAAACTATGTTTATTCAAAACTCGTTTTCAGACTGCCCCTGTTTACCTTAACGTTTGTGTCAAATGGTTGTTTAAATAGAGGTGATTTGCTTGTTCGCTCAACGAAGTAAAGTCGCTGAATTTTGCCGGAACGAGACGTTATTTCAATAATAAAGCAAATTATCAGCAAAACTGGGAGAAATTTGTGGAAGTAGAAGTGCATGCAATTTTTATCTGGCATGCCAATAACGACGTTGACAACAGGAATACCAAATAAAGCTGTCAACACAGCTAATCAGCAAACTCTGTGGATGCAGTAATGCTACACTTCGTTTCCTCTTTGCGCAAATCTTGAATGCGTGGTCAATGGTTTTATGTAAACTGTGCAATTCAGGCCAACCTCAAATAAGTCGATTCTGCCCTCGCCACGGTCCTTAAATCAGAATGCAGCCTCTGCACATGGACTCAACAAACTTTGTCATTTTACAAAGATTTTATTGAAAAGGATTAAAGGAAAAACCTGATGAATAGTATTAATAAACGATGGCATCTTGCACACATATGTGAAAAGAAGTCTAACAACGAAGAAAATTCAAAAAGACTGAAGAAACACTGCATGCATATTTGCAAAACGTGGCTCACATTGGCTGATCCGAACTACGTTAACGTGAGTGCGCAATGCACTTAAAGCAAGTGTTTTGGCATTATCGATATCTGAAGAGAGACTCACCAAAAACTACTTTGTTTGAGAAAATTGGATATTGTTAGAAAAAGACAAATTGAGGATCCCAGTGTCCCAGGGGCCCGAACCAATTGAAGTCACAACTGATTCCCAACAGTGATTGTGAACAGACGCTTACTGTGCGACAGATCACAATAATTAAATAGTTGTCAGTTAGAGCAATGGTGTGTTGACGAGGTGCTTGTCAAGTGATAATCATAAGTTGTAAATGCTTAAACCATGTGGATCGTATTAAACAAACAGACCAGTGAATAGTCAGCAATAATAAAAAATACTTTGGCGCAGTCAAAAACATAATTTTCCTTTTGCTCAGTTTTGCAGTTTTGTTTCTGTGTAAAACTTAAATTCCTAAGCTTTCTCAGCGCACCTTCTTATGCTGTGTGCACACAGTTTGTATGATAAAATGAGGTTTAAATTTCGTGTGCATCAACTTTTACGCTCATAGGGTTTGAGTGTGAGATACATCATGAACGGAGCAGTTTCTTTAAACTCGCTTTAGTACTCATTTGCGAGTGTCGCGAGTGTTCAGCGGTGCTCATCTCCGCTTGCTTGCGCCGTAGGCCACGTGACTTCTTTCGCAGTGAATGCTGCATTGGTGTATGGCCAGTCATGGGCAGTGTCGTGCATGAACGGTTTTCTTGCACCCGTCCATCAATGCCGAGCACGAGGCTGGACTCAGCGTTGATCAGTGGGTGAAAGGTAAGCGCCGTTTTTCAAATTTTTTTTCACGCCGCAAGTGCCGTTTTTCAAGTCTTCGGTTTGAACTAGCGGGGAATCGAATCAACCCTACCAGCTTTTGGTGGCGCGTGCTCAACCAACTGTACCACTTCGCCGGCTGCATGAACAGATAAGCAAGCAACATAAATAAAACACATTTTGGTACTTCCATGCTTCAAACTTCATCTTGCAAATATTACTTGACATTAGGCAACACAACAAAAAATTATACTTCCGGCTAAAGATTATCACAATGTTATCCGAGAAAAGAAGATTACCACAACATCCATATCAGAAACTGCGTCAACGAGGAGTTTCAGAACAATGTGTCCTGTAGTATGTTCGTCACAAAACTACAGACAATAAACGTTTTGTATGCGGGAGTTACATCTTGCGTTTCTTGACATTGTATTGAACCCCCAAACAGAGCCGCATCATACAAATTAATTCACAACAAATGTTTAGCGACAGCATTCATATTGTGGGATCTGTGATAAAAAAACAACCTTGTAAGCAGGGTTGCGGAGCCGGAGTCGGAGTCGTAGGGAGTCGGAGGTTTTTGGGTGGAGTCGGATTCCTAACAACACTAAGGGTCGGAGTCGGATTTTTGTCCGACTCCGACTCGGAATGCCCAATTGGGTCATGATTTTAGCAGCCAAATTAATTCCCTTTATGTTAAGGAGTGGGAAATTTTGTAACGATCGGATTTGGAGTCAGAGTCGGATATTTTGCCTCCGACTCCGCAACCTTGCTTGCAAGTGCTATTTTAACACTGTAAGGTGTATGACGGTGCTTTTAAGCTTTTTAAGCTCTAGGTTTCCTTCACGCCAGCCGACTGGTCTCTGCATTCATAACTTTGCAATGATTTGGCTCCTTTGGTAGTTTTCTGGGTAACTGAGCAGCCCAATATTCAGGATTCACACTGCTCACCTCAAATCATAGTATAGGGTCCTCAGTCAAGAGCAGCTATGTCCAACCCGTGGCCCTCGGGCCGCATGCGGCCCAGTCGAAGGCTTTGTGCGGCCCAGATTGGGTTTCGCTGTAGTAAAAGCAGTCTGCATATTTACAAGCTGCCCTTATTTTGATAATCTTTTATTTGACATTTTTGATGCAGGTTGTCCTAAGCGCCATTCTATCACGTCTGTTACCACTGCAGTTATGATTCGAACACTTTCAATGTATTAGTTTAAGCTAAATTTAATTTGATAAGATCAAAGCAAGCAATTCAATGTGCGGCTCTCATTAATCTGTCGTACAATGTGCGGCTCTGGTTGAGATAGCGACATGGTTTTTGGCTCAGTAAGCCATTTGGGTTGGACATAGCTGGTCAAGAGTAAGGACCTAGAAAAGGTGTCCCAAACATTGCCTGTTGCGTGAACACCTGTGTGGAGGACTGCACCTACAGAGGCATCCCGTTTGCGTCCGACTATCAAACGTAGCCCATAACAAACTCAAAAGTTGACAACGGAATGTTTGAACTGTCTTGAATTCCAACACCGTCGATCGCTCTCATTGTCACACAGCGTTGGTGGCTTGTGAACTGTCTCGTTATGATATTGACATTGCTGCACTTAGCGAGACAAGGCTAGTGGAGGAATGGTCTCTGAATGAGGTGGGCGGTGGATATACTTTTTTCGAAGTGTTTTTTTCTCCACAACACGCTGTTGCAGAAACATCTGGTATCCCCAATCGCAGCAGGCGAACGCCTGATGACGCTGCGCATACCTCTGACCAAGTCCTGTCATGGGACAATCTTGCCTCTTGAGTGTTTATGCCCCGACTTTAACATCTGATTATCTGATGACAGCACTTTAGATCTATTCTATGACCTGCATCGTGAGTCTATCAGAAAGATCTCTCGCACCGGCAAATTTTTACTACTGTGTGACTTAACGCCCTGGTTGGAGTCAGTCATGGCGAATGGAACAGTGTGATCGGAAGGCACGGAATTGATAGGGTCAATGCTAACGGTCACCGTGTCCTGAATGTTTTCTCTGAGTTA
>JGI24021J15306_10006997_pt1 | contig 13681 bp, 6 predicted proteins | sample Ectturendosymbi1_FD_15306 | JGI IMG/M metagenome (IMG submission 15306) | reverse complement strand
GTAGGTGTGGTGCAGAGGAACAGACCGTTGACCATGTTGTCCTCCGCTGCCCAATCCATCGATCTGCCCACGGAGTGCATGGCCTGACGGCTTTGAATGACCAGACAATCGAACGGCTGCTCAACACTTGCCTCGAGATCTACTGCGGCCTAGCAGTGGATTACAAGAACTGGGTCAAATGATGAAGAAACGTGCACTTGATCAGATTTCAACTGCGTTCGACCAAGCGGGAATGAAATTAGTAGCAAAAAGACTAAGTTTTTCCGTTTCTCCAGAAACCCAAAACCAGTGTACACTACAAGTAAGTGGCAATACGCTGCGGCAGTCGAGCAACTTCACCGAATCGAGAAATCGCAGCTACAACGTTAGTCCATGTGTCCAGAATGCTCCAGAAAAAATTAGCGAGGCAAGTCCTGATGGCTACACATATGGGGAAGCGAAGACTACATCTCCGACTTTGTTTGGCCTCGTCTTGGTGTGGAGCCAGCAGAAATACCTGAGATCGTTGAAAGTCGTGCTGAGGCATTTCGGGTCCTCCTAGGTCTGTTGCTCCCAAGAACTCCCCAGTGGTAAAGCGTGTATGGGAATGAATGAACGAACTTATAATTATTTAAGGAATTATTTTCAACTAATTTGAAACATTAAGTTGGTTTCGGAATCGTGACCAGCGGGACAGTAACTTCTCCATTTCAGTTTTCACGCATTGAAGGAAGTTACCAATATTAGGAAGACAAAAATGACGCTTACTGACAATGGGTGGTTAGCTTATTTTTCTGGACTTGAATTTTAGTAAACCTGTTGAGTGACTAAAAACGCTTAACGATTTTTATTGAATAAAACCATGTCAGACAGTCTTGGTGCAAAGATGAGTTGACAGTAAAAATTACTACAGAATGTAGAAATAGACGTGTTTTCCGGAGCTAGCAGCATATTTTCAAGTGCAACTTGGGAGAAGATGGGATTTGTTTCAAAATTTGTGGGGGAAGAGCCATAGGCGTAGTCAGGGGGGCTAGGGGACCATGCCCCTCAATTTTTAGAACATATAGTCATTTTGTGCCTTGAGAGGCGGTATCCCAAACAAAATCGTGTTATTCGCCTAAAATCAAACATTTTAGCACCCCCAAGTTTTAGTGGCCTCCCAAAATTTTTATGCTGGCTACGCTAGCGGGCAGAGCTGATAGGTTTGAGTCCTGCACGTAGGAGAATGCCCTAGAATCTGCAATAATTCCTATATTACGATTGCGCTGGAATGCAACTTTAAAAAAATATATTTACCACTGCTTGACAACGACATTGTAATGTCTGTCTTCTCATGCATTTGAAATCAACATTTAATTGCAGAGTTTTTAGATTTTTATTTATCTTTCACTTAAAAATAAACTACATTTTTTGTGAAGTTTTGACTTCTAAACTTTCAAAAATTTGCAGTATATTTTAAGTTCTTGCATGATGTGAAAAACAAATACGTAGAACGAAATGAGAATTGATGACAACGTAAAACGGCTAATCGATTTTGCCTTCTGTAAGATCTATGCATGCTGGTTGCAGTGCTACTCACTCGAAAGAGGCAGGATTAGTTTAAAGACATAAGCAATCATAAATCGTCACAGATAACAGCAAAAAGCAAGAAGATGATGAATCTCAAAAAATAAGTAGAGTTTTTCGGTAAAAAACGATACGGCAAAATTAATTGAGGCTTGACCATAGCAAAAATAATAATCAAGAAAAGGAACAACTGAGTATACAAATATTTTAGTCAATGAAGGAAAATCACGGTTTATTCAGTCAAGAGTAAACCGTGGTTGAATAGCACGACCACAGGTGAATGACGCTGTATACCTACAAAGAAAAAGCGTATCGTTACAACCACAAATTAATATTTTACGTTTTCACACCTCACAAACTGGAAATGTCCGTGAAAGTTGTTTACTTTATTCTGCTCCAAAGCTTTCACGTTAGCAAAACCTAGATGCGCGCTAATGGTGTGCCAAAGCAACTTCACTTTGTCTATTATAAAATCTTAATGATGATTTTTGACCCTTTCATTTTTGCACTGCTTACCCCGAAGCCAAGAGTAGATTTTAATGATAATACCTTACGTGAAAAGCAAAGTTTTTCGTGTTGAGTTGGTTTTATTTGGCGATAATTAGCATTTCTGCAAGAAAAACAAATCAGTGCAGTGACACCAGGGCGCTGAAGACACCGGAAGGTTATCGGGTCGATGCCCCGCAGCAGTTGAATTATTGAAAAAAACATCATTTGCCTCAACTTAAATATATTCTGTTTCTATAATATTGGCTACCAAAGCTACGAGTTGAAAGATATTTTTCGCTGTAAAACTACATGTAATGTGTAATCCCAAAAGTAAAATGTTTCCTGCAGTTATGAACTCTTGTATACAGGGTGAGGTTTGGTTGACTGATGACTGAAATAATATCCCCGAAAAACATTTAATTTGAAATGGATTTTGACAATCCGTTTATCTCCATCTATCATTGCAAATTAATTTATATAGAAATCTATGCAAAAATATTAGTTAAATCTTGCAGCGTTTTTGATTTTCGTAGACACACATTTGCGTCTGGTTTGATTCTACTTCTCGTACATGTGGAGCTTACAGCAATGGTATATCCACTGGAAATCTTGCTCCTTGCAAAACTGCAACAGTGACTGGAAGAGGAGCTTTGATGTTAGCTCAAGAACAGGACGNTATTGGCACCGACCTGGACCCAAATCAAGTTCTCAGGTNCGATGGATAAAACGCTCCGTTTCATCAATGCCTTTTAAGTTGGATGACCTGAGCTAAATACATTTGTTAGACGAATTTACCTTTCAGCCCACTATTGACAAAACCACAATTAATTTACAAAGTAGTTCTGGTAATCTTTTGAAAAAGTGGGTATTTCAAAATTCGCCTGGAGGAGTTCGGTTTATATCTTTCTATTTGCAACTGAAAGTTTAATCTGTTCTCAAACAGCGCGTCTGGACGAAACAGGTCGGACACGGGTGAAGCAAAGATGTAATTCGCTGAAAATGCAACACATCAAAGTATTGATTTCATCTTTCGATTCTACAGGAGCCAGGATTGTAACGATACTCAGTAACTTAATGTGTTTGTTGCGGTTGAATCAAACTTCTGCAGGGCAGACGTTCTTCACCTTTTCTCGTATACCCCTTGGCAAATTTCAATACCAACATACTTTTACCTTTTTTGGCTTCTGAAACTGGATATAATGAGTCAAGGAACAAAAATGTTTTGGAATAAGTAGTGTATGTAGGGACGTAAAGTAATTTGATTATGTCCAAACAACTCCAAAAAATTTTTTCCTCATTTATAACTGGCAAACAATTTTAACCAGCCATTCAATTTGTGAGACTTTTGTGCTTGTTTTCTAGATCGATTTCTAAAATTCTTGAGACAGTCATTAAACGAACTGCTCGGACACCCTTTATATTTTTATGGTCATTTATGCGGAGGGCCGTATTTAAAAATGTTTAGAGTTGTTTGGACATAGTCAAATTACTTTACGTCCCTACATACACTACTTATTCCAAAACATTTTACTTTACGTCCCTACAACAATGCTGTTGATAAAAGTATAATACTTTTCAATGCGCTATAAATACGCATAAGCATCTTTTTTATCACTCTGCACTACAGGTAAAACGGAAAAAAGGCGTCATTGCAAGGTGTGAGTGTTGGATGAAATGTTATGCAACGCGCAGCTGAAATAAAACCGGCAACTTAATCGTCTAGGCAGGGATGAAACGACATTTAGAATAAATCTGAATCACTATCCAGTGAAAAATTTCAATTTCTAATAATTGAACAATTCTGCGTACGTTATAAGTCATACTGTAAGTCAGTACATTTCCTCCCTTGGTCTATGAATGACGTTTAGCTCAGTGGACTCAGTGTAAACTCAGTTTTGCTAAAAAAGGACCTCTGCCTGTAGCAGAGCGGATTTAAGTTGAGGCGAATGATGCACTGGCCTCCGGCCTCCCTTTTTTACTAGCCTTGGAGTGCCCCTTACCTAAAGTGACGATAACGTTTGTGATTATTAATACATGGAGATTTTCTTGCCGTTCTGCTTCATCTCTGTTTCGAATTCACTCAGGTTAGAACATGTTGCCACCGATTTACTACTTTTTGCAAGGGTGTCTAGTAGTCTACAACTCTACTGTTCAAAAAATTTGCGAGAGTATTGCAGATGTGATCTTTTTGCAATTATACCTATCCCTCAGTTAAATAGAAAATATCAACGTGGTTCAAAAAAACGAAAAATAAAGGGGCAAGGCAAACCGATGTGGAAAATGAAGACATCATGGGCAGAATTTTTTGAGTAACAGCATGAAAATGAAAAAACAGATGAAGCTGACTGTGACGTTTTTTTGGGTATCATCACAACGAAGCCAAATTAGTATAGCAGCTAAGGCACGGGCGACCAAACTTTTTGACCCGAAGGCGAATTCGCGACTGCCTTGCCACTGGAGGGCCGGATGCGGTGCGATTGACGTGACAGGCAGCAGCCAATTCTGCTTCCCTGCTGTCCACAATTGGAAACGTGGTACTTGAAAGAACGTGCAAGGTATTTGGCGGGCCGGTTTTTAAACCGGTCGGCGGGTCGGATGCAGCCCTCGGGCTGTAGTGTGGCCACCCCTGAGCTAAAGTGATGCTCAAAAATGGTACGGAAAGATTCCTCCTATTGCTGATGAAAATGGCAAAGGTTAATCATATTGCTCATGATGGGAAGAAAAAAACTAGCACGCTTTGATGTAGCATTCTGTGACTAGCAGTAATAGCCAATTATAGGTTGTTATCACTATGTGTAAGAGTAGTATATACTGTAATATGCATGTCATATGATGTATGTAACTTTTTTATTTGCTGTGATCTTTTTAGTATCCAAGTTACTTCGTCTGCTTTAGGGCCCCACTAAAAATTGTACCTTTGAGTCCCAAAATTCCTGGATCTAACCCTGTTTCTGGGGAAACTAATTTTGAAAAATCTGACTGCAAAAGTCAAATCAAATCAAATCACTGAAAACTTCGCCCGGTTGCATCACGACTAATTTGTATTGCAAATGTTTTTTCCTTAACGTCCAAATTTCGTCTGACAATGAAAACAATCTCATAATTTTCTCTTTTTGCTTTTATGAAAGAGGACCTTTGATGCATTAGTAAGCATAAGCAGAACCCTGCGATTGTTGGACTGGACAAACCAATACCTTTTCCCGGACAGCTTGCGCTTTTATTGTGGTGTATCACAGCAACGATCTGACAGACAGTAATCTTAAAGCGGCAATACAATTAACTTAGGATTGCCGAAATAGCCAACTGCAACTAAATATTTGTTTCATCTATGCTGTTAAAACGCTTGAAATTAATTTTTTCGTTTTTGATTGCTTCCTTAATTCNTAAGTTTCNCTTTCAGTTTGAAAAGTGCGTTTGAGTGAGCTCTCCAGAAAACGTTCAACAAAGCAAGAATTATACGAGCATGGAGTAGCTGTTGTAGATTTGTTGTAAATGCTCTTTACAATCTGACTTTCCGCTTGGAATTTTGAAGCAAAAATAAAAATGAAATCATAGTTTTCTTTTGCCTTGACGTGGCAGTGTATTTTTATTTTTTCAAAAACAATGAAAAGCAATACTTAAAGGCAAGTAAAACTTTTAAGGCACTTTTATCGACGTCATAATAATATGAAATCATGAGTGTTGTGGTTACAGCGGTTTTCTCTGGAAAAATTCTGAAAAATCTTTGTACCATCATGATGCACTGACACGTTTTCAACCTGTATGTGCAGAGGCAGCATGAAGAACACCATGTTCTGGCCAAGAGTACTGTCCGCTTCAGAAATCAAGGATATTGCTCGCAACTGCGTTTGCCCGAAAGATTACGCAATTTCCATGACGCCCGACCGTGTGGAAATGATCGGAAATGTAAATTATAGCTTTGGTGACACATGTCAAACAGTGTAAGCGGACAAGATGTTCGACAGAGTTCATGGAATGATTCCAGACGAACAATTTCGGAAGTTGCCGCTTTAATCACTTTTGTTAACGCTGCATTTGAGAACTGTGTTTTACTTACACCATTGTGAATAAACTAAAAGTCATGCATTACTATCGAATTTACTGATGCTGTCAGCAGCTCTTCGAAACGATTTTGTGAAAAAGACGTAGTGCATCTGCATCGAAAGCAAGCTGTGCCCGTGGAAGTATTGTAATTATTTAACAAACTTACCATGCATACGGAAAATCTTCGAAATTCATGAAATGGAAGATGAGACGTCACGATGTCTTGATATAAGTATGTCTTGATATAAGTATGTCTTGTAGTTTAAACCAACTGGCAACTGTCTGGAACTGCCAAACACTTATTCAATCGCCAGTGCTCGATACTAAGTTAGACGTAATGTAAGATGTGGAAACTTGGCGGATTGATGGTCATGCAGATGAAAATTTTTTTCTTTCCAGATCTTACTTTCTAGATTTGTGAAATCGAAATATGTATCGCTTCAACTTAGATAAAAAAGAACTAATCAGTCAAAAATAACTAGGAGATGTGCATTACACGTTCATTTCCTCTATTTTTTGCAGAATCGGGTAAAAGATTCGACTTATCTGGTGCAGTAAGCTGCAATTGTTACAATAGAGTCTGATAACGCAAAGACTTAATTCTGCTCTGTTTCTATAATACTGGGTAAACTTTGATTCGTTGCACCTCATTTGCAGAAACTCGTCGATCAACAAAAAAGTTGACCGAAACAGGAAATTAGCTATGGAAAATCCAGTCAAAAACATATTTTCGTCAGTAAATTATTAAGTTCTTTGTATGATCGATACATCTGTCTACAATTGTAAGAACAGTGTTGATTGCTGAGGTAACAGTTGCATGCTTTTTCTGTGGTTTATTTTTTGCATTCCCTGCATTAGTAACAAAGAAAAAAGTACGTGAGCAGTATCATGTGTTCAATATGACCCCAACAAGTAAATTGTAAAACTTTCACTAAAGAGCCAACAATTTGTAAAGAAATGCACTTTTAATAAACTGAGAAGATACTTTAGTGATGAATATGCTCGGAAACACGGCTCGACAATTGAAAAATGCTGAGAAACCGTTCAACAACTAAAAATTCACTCAGATGCACTGTGACAAATGTTAAAAGTTATGTTTTTATCAAGCAGGGGTTATGTCAATCCAACACTTGCTGGAGAGAAGTGCGTTGTCTTCTAGCCATTAAGAAAAGATAACTAAAACAAACACTAAAATTCTGCAAAACAAAACAAAAATTTGTTACCCCATCATTACTGTGGGATCAATATGAAACAAATAAAGAAAAATGAAAAGTTTTCACCGAAGCACTAATATGGATACAAGATTTCAGTAGCGAAAAAGAACACTAAAAAGCATAAAAAGTACAGTACCACAGTAATTCACAACATTACACAGTTTGAAAGATCTGACCTATCATACGTGGCTGGGGTTATATTGAGTCCAGAGTCACTTTTTATCTTCGGCAGTAGCAGGAGTCTGCGGGGCCTTTATAAATGTTATTTCTCAAGTAAAGATATTGCTGAATTTCGGTTGCATCGATAATTGCCGGAGTCTGAACAGGAGTCGAATTACCAAATTTGAACAAATTAAAAACCCGGATTCGGATTCAAAACTTTTGGAACAGGAGATCGGAGTCTCAATATGTAACTCCGGCCAGCTCTGATTAACCACATGGCACCACTGCAGGGTTATAGTTTCATGGTAATCTTTGTCCAATACGAAAAAATTCAAAAATTATGTTGTCAAATTTAAGACAAGTGACACACTGAGCCTGATGCTTGTGAAAGAATTTTTGAAAAGATATCTAAAGTTTTAGTTACTCTAAGCAGAACGAAAAAATCACAAGTTCGCCTTGTCCAATGCTTCAGTTAGCGGCGAAAAAAATCAACCTTTTGTCGCTGTTTTTCAAAATGCATGGTTAATACGTTGCAAAACATTTAAAAAACATTTTTGAAGGCATAAGATCTTGAAACGGCCAAGTATATATTCAGAGATTTCGTCAGGCATTAGAAACTGAAATATGTTGTGAAATCCATTTAACACATTTACACGCGCGCAGATTGCTTGAAGTAGCGTTTCATATTCTTTACTGAAATTGAAAAAGAAAATCATCACTTTTGTGGTTCAACTTACCCGATGCGTGGCTGTTGTCCTGGGTGGTGTTTGTCCTAGGTGTCATATGTCCACGTGGCAGTTGTTGGGCGGGATTTGTCCGGGTGGCTGTAGTCCTAGAATCACTTATTGCCTTAAGCGACATTGAACTGATCTAAGTTCACAAAATGCTTCCACACTCAGGTCTCAAACTATTGCAGTGCCTTCTCAGTCGACTGGACTTAGTTGTAGTCAGTTTCAACAGGTTTTATTTTAAATGTTATTGTGGTCCCAATACGGATTTAAGATTTCGTTCGAGAGAAGAGCAATATCAATCTAATAAGCCAAAAGGGAGGTTAACAGCTTAACAAACTTAACAATCGCACGCGCAGTAAAAGAAACAGGCACACGGGACTTCGGATCTGCCGGCAGCGTATCCATAGTTTGTTAAAATTGACATCAAGGTAGGGCCCGCAAACTCAGGGCAAGAAAACCGATTCGGGGTAAATGTGATTGAAGATCATCTTCGAGGAAGATTTTTAATTTTACGCAAAGACCATCTTATAAACCTGAAAAGATGAAAATAAAACAACTGTCAAAGTAAAAGTAAAAAAGCTTGCAATTTTTATTTTTTATTTACGTGTTTGTCTCATACACGAAGTTCATATCACGTTAGTGAAACGAACACAAGCCACAAGCGTGCATTCATTGGCGTACAGACGTCTGGTGATGCCCGGGGCGACTGCGTGGCTGTACGCCCCCCCTACAAAATTTAAGTTTTGAGCAGTGGCGTATGGTGGTCATTATTACTGGATATATGCTGTTTGTGACATCACAATATTACGGTATATTCACGTTTGCAGACCAACGGTTTGGTGAAGTTTGTTGACACAACATGCGCATTATTCTACACGAGCTCTCCTTACTGATTGTTGCACAATGTGTCACTGTAAGGAGCATACATTATCAGCGCTGCAACTTAGGAGCCCGGAGAAAAAACACAACGCTCAGTGCTAAGACGGAGCAATTCATAACTGCGGAAATATCCGGCAACGCGTTAAAACAGGAGAGTGAAACACAATCAGTGCTACGTCAACGCAGTTCACGCCAACGACGGAAAACAGATTTGGACAGAAAATCTCAGGTAGACACAAATTAGTAGAATCTTTCTTCTATCTGCCATGTCTGGGCATCTGTACGTCACAAACGTGCTGGTGAGCACATACTGCAACTTGCTAACGAACTTTTGTGTCTGTCGGAATTATTATATCGCAGTAACATGGACTTGTTTGCATTTCAGACGGTGATCTGGTAGAATTTACAATAATTAAATCTTAATCCTCATTGTTTGTATCTTTCAACCACTCTACCATAAAATTGCTGTGGTACCACTTCATATTTTTCTTTGGACTTATTTCATTAGTATCTCTGTGACTTGAACTTATTGCACCTTGCTAATGTTTACAGCTGATAAGGAGTCAGTTGCTTGTTCATCAGTTATGCTGACGACTAATGTACCTTGATGACAAGATAAAAAAGATGAGACTAGAAATAGAGTTTAACCAATAATACCCTATCCTAAATCACCGCTATAGGCAGTTAATTCCTAAAAAAACCAGATCTTTAGAAAAAAAATAAACCCAAAAAGCATTGAAAACCCCAGATCTGGGGGCAAAACCCCAGGTTTGGCACCACTGGCCAAGTTATTTTGAAAGTACCAAAAAGGCAACGCAACATATAGCACCGGTCAATGTGATGTAATGATATTTTCTAAAAATGCCATTCACAGCAATACAATCAAGAACTACCTGGAATTTGCTGAAAAAATTCTATACACATAACCAGGGGTGGATATTAGAGGAGGCGAACCAGGCGATTGCCTCGGTCTCCCTTCTTTCAGAGATGCCGCGGGGCCCCTTTTTTAGGTTTGTCGACATACGACCTCAATGTGCGTAAGAATGGTAGGTTTAACTTGTTGGGTTGGCTTAATCAGTGTTGGGGCGCTATTTTATTGGGTATATTCCTAATGTGGACTTCACAGCAGTCAAAATAGACCCTTAAATCTTCTGCCCCTATAGTCGGAAAGTGCTTTAATTGTTATTTGAAAAATACCTAAAAATTGCGAGTTTTGCATAGTACGTCTATCTGGGTGAGAACGGTCGATTCAACGTGTTGTGCTGGTTTAATCAGTGTCGGGGCGTGCGTTGTTTTCATCGGAATGTTCTTAATGTGGACGAGACTGCAATAAAAATCAACCCTTGAATTTTTTTCCCCTATTGTCGGAAAACACTTTAATTGTTCTTCGAAAAATACCTAAAAATTGCGATTTTTGCATAATACATCCAGTTGCGTGAGAATGGACGATTCAATGTGTTGTGCTGGCTTAATCAGTGTCGGTGCGTTATTTTGATAGGTGTATTCTTAATGTGGACTTGACGTCAATCAAATTAGACCCTTGAGCCTTTTGTCCCTATCGTCGGAAAGTGGTTCAATTGTTCTTTGAAAAATACCTACAAATTGCGATTTTTGCATAAAACCTCCAGTTGCGTGAGAATGGTCGATTCAACGTGTATGGCTGGCTTAATCAATGTCTGGGCTCTATTTTGATGGATGTATTCTTAATGTGGACTTCGCACTTAGTTTTTGCATTGTTTTGTCCCTCCTTAGGAAACCATCAAACACCACACGAGTCGGAAAATGAAGGGTGTTATACAACCCTAAATTTGATTATGTTTTCCTGGGACACGTGAATTACTGGTTTCCCGTTCAACTATTTTTGACTTCCCGATGCCCATTTTTAATCACTTTCAGAACAAAAAATCACATCTGCGCAGCGAGACACACATAGCATACAAATTTTATGCACTGTACCCCCAAACAAGTGTCTTTTCAGACGGGAATTTTTATTTGTATATAGAAAACGAAATGAGCGTTTTAGATCGTTTTTTTCTTGGTATCAAGTCATGGTACAAATCTAATCTTCACATAATAGATTTCCGATGTCCTATGTGCCACAAAAAAATTTGCATTTGGAATCAAATTGAAATTTTAAGGTAGCAGGGTGCACTAAATTTTCTACACATCAGGAAATCCAGAGTAGTACATTGCCCCAATTTTTATCTAGAGGCTTTCAGGGATATATTTTTTAAATAGCTCAGGCACCATTCCATTTGCCTCTAAAAACCAGGAGAAGTCATAGAAACACAGGTTTCTCAGGTTTTTCTAAGTATATGAAATTAATAAACAATAGGGGGGGTCCATCAACAACTTTAATGTGTAGACGAAGAACAATTTAAAATCATCTGACTTCAAACAATTTACAAGGTGAAATTGACTTTCACGCAAAAGCAAAATCTAGACAAAATCGAATAATTTAATTTGCTTTCAGCGAACAGAGTTTCTGTATAACATGTGCAAAATGTAAGACCCACGTTCTGAGAGTTTGCCCAGGGTACCTACATTCTAATATCCACCTTTGCCTATAATTAAGAACAATTTTAACATAAAGGCCCACCGGGCCCCCCCAAAAGCACGGGCCCCGTAGCATTTGCTACATTGGCTACTATTGTTAATCCGGTACTGCCTACAATTCTGTGTTCTAGGCTGCCTTGCCTGAAATAGGTGCATATCAGATATACTGAGCATCAATTGAAACAAAGCTGCTTGGCTCATAAGCCTGTCTCTACTACAAAAGCTGCAACACCCTTGAAATCGATAGAAGTGAAAGAACACGCCAAATCTGACCTACATTTTCACTGCACCTTTACTGGGCCAATGTGCTTGCGCAAAAACACTATTTTCACTGGAATCCGATGGAACAAATATTTACAGAATTACCAAGGCACTCCAATATTTTCAATTTTTGATTCCTGCCTGCAGCTGCAATCTTCACAAACTTTATATTGATGTATCAAAATACAGATTCTTGGGATTTATTGCAAATATCTTCCCTACACTGAAGGATAGTTTAGATTTAGAATGTAGTTAATGCCTATCTTCCGCTTCTATGTAGCCTATCTGCGTTTCTTACTCAGGCCCACAGTTTGTAATTCACAATCAGTGCAAGTGCAGCACAGACAATGCACATTTGATACGCAACAGTGGAGGACACTTTCTAACAGTAACTGTCGTTGGCAACGGCAATGATAAATCTGAAACTTGGCACAAAATGATGCCAAAACCACCACCACAAGTTGGCTGCCATGCATCGTCTACACAAACCAATATATAACCAAAACAGCCACAATTTGGACCTGATACCACCTTGCTGTAAATAACACCAGGTTTTTATTCCCCGCAGTACCCTAGCTTTGTCAGGAGTAGTGATACAGAACATCAAGTTTTTCTTTAGACAGGATACCATGCTTTATGCAGCTTTAGGGAAACGTGTGCAGATTTAGGTAGATGTGCGCAGTTTTAGCAAAATTTGCGCAGATTTAGCTAAATGTGTGCAGAATTAGCTAAATGTGCGCAGATTTAGCTAAATGTGCGCAGATATAGTTAAATGCGCGCAGATTTAGCTAAATGTGCGCAGATTTAGCTAAATCTGACTGGCTAGCAGTTTTTTGTGCTAAATCTGTCAGATATAATTTTTTTACGAACGACGCCCCATAAGCTCGACCCTTCATGAGTGAGATCCAGCCCTAGTCATGACCGTTTGGTACGTAACTTTTAGGCCCAGGGCAGTTTGCCCTGCACAACAAATTTGATTTGTCAGAGACCTTGCAGTCGCACATCTGCTTAATTTATATGCAAAAGCTTACGTTTGAATAGAATAAAGTATTCGTGGGCATGTCTTTCAAAAAGCGTTGCTAGATTGGTTAACGGGCCATCCGTTTGACAGACCTCCCAGCACGCGCTGGGATATTTACTTCCCGGCCCAACACAGGAAAGCCTTTGTTTGTTACCTTGAATTTGGAGATGAGTTTTATCGCAAAATTTGTGACGGCAGAAATAATAGTTTTTGGGTTTTACAAGTTTTAAAACTGTCATGATTCCTCGGATTCTTATTCTATATTTGTCGTGTACAACACTCTTGTAAATTTGTTTGGCCTCTGCTTAATAAAGACGCGACTAAAGCGTCTTTTGTATCACGATTAAAAGTGCACATAAATTTCAGTCGTTAGGTTATTATGTTGAAGCGTCACCTCAAGAACAACTGCTTTGGCTATCTGAATTTTGTTAAATTTCCAAAAATATGTTCATATTTGAATTCTTACGTAATTCAAAGAAGAAAAAAACGCCTAATTAAATAGCATGAAATTACTTGAAGCTTCGCCACAGTACAAAAATTATATTTATAAGCAGAAAAAGATTTTTTGTAATATGTTTATTCTGTCGATTTACAAAAATCACTGCTTCTTCAGTCAGAATCTCGCCGTGCTTGAAAAATATACATTCAGGTCAATCACGTTGTATATTCGCTTTTTGTCCCTTAGGGCAGTGTTTTTCAACCTTTTTTGCATCACGGACCACTTTATGCAATAAAAAAATTTTGGGGAACACCAAACAAAATTTTATAATCACGCAATA
>JGI24021J15306_10006996_pt1 | contig 13681 bp, 10 predicted proteins | sample Ectturendosymbi1_FD_15306 | JGI IMG/M metagenome (IMG submission 15306) | reverse complement strand
ATTCATCTGAAAAGAATTATCACTTTAAGTAACTAATACAGCTGAAGGTCGGAGTCGGTCCGGAGTCGGAGTCGGATAATCGCAATTGCCCGGAGTCGGAGCCGGATGACGGGACTTCCGACTCCACAGCCCTGGTTCTGATCAGTGTTTGCAGCAACGGAGTTGTCAAGACCGTCTAAGAGTTTCGCGAAATTTTGGTTGCACAGACTAAATTTACTTTCAAAAAATGTCTCCCAATAAAGTCTTCCTGATAAGCGCCCCTGGAAAGGTTTTTGAAGGTGCCACCAGCTCAGCTTTGCTTGAGAAAGGTGTTGCAAGCTTTCTACTGTATGGTAAGGCTGCTTCGAGGCGCAAAAATCTGGGAAGTCCTTGGTTAGATGTATATTTTTTGATTGGCTTTTCGTGGTTTTCTCGGATTTTCGATTTTTGCCCCAACTTGCTCTTTTGCGTGGCATTTTCACAAACTTGCAAGCAGTGTTTTTATGCGTTTTCTGCTTCAGACATAAGACTCTACCACAGCGAGTCGATCGAGATCATGTTACAGCGCTGGACGAAACTGGAAAAGGATTTCAAGAAGAAAAGCGGAGCATTCGACGTCAGCAAAATACCTGACATCTACGATTGCATCAAGTATGGGTTACTGCAATGACGTGCTCAAGGACAGTGTTCAGGAATTTGACCCTTTGTCCAACGGTATCCCAATCGGGTTAAAGCAAAAAGTAAATGTTGAAAAGCAAAGTTTTAAACAATCGCTCGCGTTTCGCCAGCTGAGTAGTTGAATGGTTCCACCCACCAAGAGTCTGGATACCGGCAAAGAATAAACACACTAGCAAATGTGACGCTTGTTGCCAAGATCCTCAGATAGGATGGCAAGCCAAGCGTCCTCACCCATCTTGGCAAAATTTACGAAAACGCGACGAAATAATTTGATTTTTGCAAGTTGTATAAATGCCAGTATCTATCGAAAAAAAAAACGCTTCCACAGCAATGAATCAGATACTGTGATGTTTACCGAGTATATACTTCCGTACTCAGCAAGGATATTCGGCTCTTACTCAAATATAATTGTGGAAATGCTGTCTTAATTTTCAGCTGGTTAAGAACATGGTTGTTTCTTTTTGTGCGTGAACTTCGTGAGAAACAACGCCTCTTGTCGTAGTAATAAGATTGCTGGACTGTTGGAGATTAATAGAGTCTTTCCAACGCTGCTGTAGTTGTATGATTCCTTGAAAAGCCACCATTTTTTTGCATTTGATGTGAAATGTCTTTGGCGTCTTGAAATTCTGTTGCAAACAACTACCCCCATTTGCAGTGGAACCTCTTCAGTTTTCCAGGAATTACTTACAGTAGATGCCTTGCTGTTCTTTGGTGCTTGGTCCATTTTATGCGATTGAGTTCCTGTGGTTGAGACTAGTTTCTCGTACTGTTAGTTCCTGTTACTTGTTTCTTTTTGTCGTAGGAAAAGATGTCAGCATAGGAAGTGGGAAACAACATTTTCGCGATGTGGTTGCCTACGGCTAATTAAACATGAATGCAGAAACTTTAGTTTTTACGTATTCGTATGCAACTTAATTTTTTCCGGTAATTCTTGCTTAAGACCCCAATTATTTCCGATTTCTATGCTTATCCAGTGTCTTGTATCAAACCTTTCCAAGCTATTGTACGTTTCAACCCAGATACGACCTGTTGCATAACAACCACCTCCACATTGACAACAGTCACGAGCTCTACGTCATCTCCAAAGCGCTTGCCGATGTCGTTATTCCGCAGGTTTGCTGTTGAAATAGCTTTTCAGAAGTGTTCATTTCATTTCCATAAAGGGAAAATGCGGGAAAGCTGCATTTTTCCGGAATAAAATGCGAACCCTGTCGGTTTTTTCATCATTGAGTTTTGGGGCGAATGATGTCCGCATCAACCCGGGTTACACCGTATCTTTTACTTGCATTCGTCGTGGTTTTGCGCAAAATTGCCTTATTTTTATTTGTTAATTTCTATTGTTGTTGTAGTTGCTTTGATATACGTTGAAATCGGTTAAAATTAATTTTGCAAAGATGTAAATGACAAAAAATAATACGTAACAGATAAAATTAATAACAACGAATAAAAAGTATCGGGAGCTTTTCACGTCGTTATAATGAAGCCATTGCTTAAGCCAAACCTGGCGCCGTTTCTTGATTCGTTCTCAGACGCCGTTGAATAATTGGGACGGGATTAAAATTCTTTATGTCTGTGAAAAACTGCGAAGTTTCTGGCGGTTTGTTCAGCTGAGGCCACAACTCGCGTTGCAGCAAAAATCAACGCCATGTAACACAAATGTCAAAGCGGTTGATGCTGGCTGCAACGGAGTAATGTTGAAAGTAGCGCAATTGCGATAATGCTACGTTAAAGTGCAGAAGCCTCTGATTGCACCAAATGAAAACTTTTCCGATTCGACTTACGACGACAGGATTGCACAAAACGCTAATCGCACAATGCGAACATCAAAATTTTCAAAAATATCGTACTTATATCAGAAGATACCTCGGAAAATCGAACGTAAACCCTCAACTTGAGATTGCTGACCTGCGAAAGGACCGCAGTTATGCGAAATTCGGTTGAATAGGAATTGCGGAAGAATTAGTTTTTGCAACCTTACACACGATGAATACACGGTCGTTTGAAGCTTCGAACAAGAGTGGATTTCTACGAAAGCAGTTGATGACGTTAGCGTTTCTTTTCAGGAGTACGGAATAACGCAGAGCGAGAAAGTGGAAATCGCCCTCGGCTACTGTCTTCCTCTCCTGCGAAAGATCCGCGTCGACTTGCAACGAAACCTCGACGAGGACACCTACCGGCTGAATCCTCGGTAAAGAGCCACGTTTGCTTTCTGTGTGGATTAAGATTCGTGTTTCTCAACCGACGGACCACGGAGTTAAGACAAAAATATGTTAGAATCCAGTTATCTGACATCTAAATCTTACCACTACAGCGCGGGAACACATTAATTGTGTTCAACAGCAAGTTTCTCACCGAGTTGCATACAGGCGTAAATTCGCTACTTCGGAATAATGTCTGTTTGTTACTTCAAAGTAACTTCTGCACTCTGGAAATGTTCCTTTCTTTTTTCCTCTACACCAGGGGTTCCCAACCCATCTCTGACCATGTACCCCTTCAGCATTTTGACAGATGACCATGTACCCCTTCAGCATTTTGACAGATGAGCATGTAACCTTTTTATGACAAAAAGGCTTAGCAAAATAACAAAACTCCACTGAATTTGTAATAGAACTTTTATATTTTTTGGAACTATAAAGGCAGGCTCCGTTTTTCTGTCTCAAAGTTAATATATAAAAAGAAGCATATGATGATTTTTGAAAATAATATGCACTGATGCATGTATAAATATTAGGAAATAAATAATAAATAAATATTTTCCCTTCCATTTCTGACCTCAAATGATCTCCTTCAGATAGGCAAATGTACCCCTAGGAGGGGTAGATGTACCCCAAGTTGGGAACCCCTGTTCTACACCAACGCACTGAAGTCGCAGGTTTGTTTCAATGCGCTGAAATGTCTTGCTGAAAGAAGATAATTTCGAATGTCGCTTTCTCGCAGGTACTCGCGCGGTGTCTTGTCGCCGGGTCGTCACGTGAGAACGAGGCTGTACTTCACCAGCGAAAGCCACATTCATTCCCTGCTGACTGTGCTGCAATATGGAGGGCTGTGCGATGTGAGTTAATGTAGGGTCTCGTTGCTCAAAGCCGTAATATACGAAACGCTTCGACGCATTGAAAAAGCCTCTTGTCTCTTAAAAATCTTAATAAAGCCAGGAACAAGCTGATGTTTATTGCACTTGATCTTGATCACTGAAATTCTGATTGATTCTGAATATTATCTTTTTTTTTTGGAAATCCACACTAAACGTGAAATTGTTTGACCAAATATTGAGGAATCACCATGTTTAATGCCGTCTTGCTGAGATGAGTTGAGCAGCATTTTGAAAAATTGCTCTGATTTAGTCGTTGCTTCTAAACTTGGTGGAAACCTGAGTCGCATCCCAGACCAAGTTCACGGATGAAAAGGTTGGGGGGAGGTTATGAACTTTCCGTAGCGCTGCAGTTTCTTGTATTGTCTGATTCGATGCGGTTCGCTGATTTTTAATCATATGAGAACGTCTGCACAAAGACTATGAAACGCACCACTTTGTGTGCGAGGTGAATAATTTCTGTTGCTTTCGGGGAAAATAGTTTCACTTTCGCATCTGAAACGACGGAGGCTTCTCGCCAAAGTTTAGCTTTGCCAACGCTGACGTAAGCGCTGGAGAAGTGTTAACGACGTAGGGGCGAAACATTACCCGAACGTATCGTTCCTTACGGCGTGTGAGCGAAAATCGCTGCATCTCGGTTTTGTTTCTTGTGTTTCGGCGACAGAAAAAGACCGACTCGCAATGGAAGGCCGCCATGGAGTACGTCGACGCCGTGTCGGAGCTGAACTACATGACTCAGGTAAGTCTTCATGCTGATCGGCCCGGAAAGTTGCGCTGGAGCAGTGGCGAAGAAAAACCCCCAACCATCGTCGAAGTTTGGTCTCACCCCCCACTGGAATTGCTTCCGTTGGAATGCTGGTCGCGTACACGCAGGCGGCTGTTTTAGAACTGTAATGTTGTTTTAGAGCTGGTTGCACATGTTTTTAATGAAAAGGAAAGTTGTTGAATTTTGACTGCGCAGCGCGCCTGCATGGCCTTTGCGATATTCTTTTCCTGCCAGCATACGTACTCTACCATGCTGCTCTCTGGTTGTCGAGGCTTAGCTGCAATTGAGTGTGGCATAGACAGTAGGACAATTTACGGTTTCCACACGTCTGTTTAGTGAACGCTATTGCTTTGCGCGATACTGATCGTGTGCAGGCAGCACTCGGGTAGTCGCTATCTTCACTGGTTCGCGAAAACTTCTCCACTTGCTTGACTGTTGTCGCACGAAGCGGTCGTTTTTTGTGACCACGCACCGCTTTCGATTCGCTGCTTATTGGACTTCGTTTAGTGCAGGGGTCTCCAAACTACGGTGCGCCGGCCCGAAGACATTTCTGTGAGAAAATAATATATTTACGAAAAACTTGTTGATTTGGTAGAATGTAACATATCCCGAAACAATCAAATTACGTATGATGTTCGCCCTTCGGACTGCTGTGTTATAGCTTATGTGACACTCAGATAAAAGTTTTGAGATGGATTCCCTGGATTAGTGGATGGCACCGGCAGTAAAGCTCAGAGCTCGGGTTTTCTTGCAGGAGGCTGCGTAGCAACGTGCGCGTTTGTTTTCATTCTAATCTGGACGTACGCTTCGCGATGTTTCGAGCTCGATTGAAATGTTGTTTCATCGCCGTTTCGAGTTGCTGAGCTTGTTAAATGATAGAGAGTCAGAAACTTAGAACGACTAATTTTGCCGTGAAACTGCTTTTGATGCTTTTCCCCCAACGACCCTGCAGATCGTCATCATGCTCTACGAAGATCCGAACGAAGACCCTCAGTCAGAAAAGCGCTTTCACATCGAACTTCACTTCAGTCCGGGCGCCAAGGGGAACCAAACCGAGGGGGACTTCCCTCAGGGCGGCGGTTACCGGACAAGCTCGAGACCAGCCAGTCGCGCGGTAAGAGCGACATCCTTGTTTACTCTGCGACGCTGTCACGTTTTGATGTAAACAAAAAAGAAGCAGAATCAGTGCTCCCTCATGGAAATTTTTATACTGAGCAAAATGTTTGTTTTAGTGAATATTTCAAGTCTGAGTTAGCAGAGTTCTAAATGAATTACAAATTTTGTGAATTATTAGAATAAACATAAAATCTTATCAAAATACCAACAAATTACACATTTATTTCAAAGAGAGGTTCTGTTGGTTTTCGTGTTTTTTTCTTATGGATTCGAATGTTTGAAGTGCACGAGAATGAGATTTCACTCCGCAAACGATCTTATGGCGGTGATGCGCAGGTGCGCGCCTCAGAGGCAACATTGAATAGAACTATGGTGCGATTCGGAAAAATAAGGTGGTTCCGATCTATAAATACACGAGGTCTACTCGCATTACGCGGCGATTTTCTGTTTTTCTTATGCTGTAAAACCTTATTCTAACCCGCTTTTTCATAATCGCGTGTTTCTCTTCAGCATTCTCCGGCGAAAACGTCACCTGGAGAGAGAGACGTCGTCCACGGGAAACAGGTGCGGATCGTTTTCAGCCAATCTGTTGTATACTGTCGTGCGCGTGTAAAACCTAACAGCGAGGGAATCTCCATGGCGTTCGCAAAAATTCGAAACTTGCAAGCGCTTTACGTTTTGTCTTGGTGTTTGAAACCTTCCTTCATATCTTTACNACCTTGGTTAAGCGGCTGGAACCTGCACTACTTGTCTGTTTGGTAATTGTCTGCATCGCACTGGCTTGCCCCGAAACGTATTCATTGTGCGCATCCCCTTCCCTATCACTGAAACCGCACCGGCGTGTTTGTAGCTTGGCCCTGCGTTGTTCCAGTGTGCTGACGGGACTATCAGTCGCACCCACCGTCAGTGACGTAGCCAGACCAAGGTTTTTTGAGGGGGCACGTATTTTTACTTTAAGTGAGCAACAGTATTTTGTTTGGGACACCGCCTCCCAAAGTACAAAACGACACGATATGTTAGCAATTTTGGGGGGAATGGCCCCTCCTGGCTGCGCCTATTCCCACTGCAGGCCTTGGTTACGGCCTGAAAAGATTTTAATGAAGCTTAAATCAAATTTGAAATCGATTTGGTGCAGATAATTTCAAGCTGAATGAGAAACTAAAGCTGGATGCACACGGCATGCGTCCTGTGCGTTTTTTGGGCGCATGCGTCTGATTTCGAGACGTCACGTCCTTTTCTGGTGCGTCTGGTATGGTCTGCGTTCGAGTAAAAGTGAGTCAGAGCATTGAGTCCGATGCGTCAATATAGAAACAGGTTCCTACTCGAACGAAGACCATACCAGGCGCATCAGAGAAGGACGTGACGTCACGAAATCAGACGCATGCGCTCAAAAAACGCATACGACGCATACCGTGTGCATCCAGCTTTAGTTTTACGAGTGGTGATGGTGATCAGACGAAGGGTGAAAGCAAAATCAGGAATATGTGCTTTGTTAGGTTCAGGTTTTCAGGAGATTCTATTTCCAGGTCACCACGAAAGTGAATCTTGGAATGTTTTTCAGACGGAGGTCCACCACGTTTCGGGCATGCTGCGGACAGCCGTAGTTCTCGCCACGCACAAGGCAGCCAGGCAGGTTGAAAGTCTTATTGCCTCAGACACGCAGGAACGACAATCCGACAGTCAGCAAGCTGGCAGTGCCAATGTTGAGCGAAAGAAGCACGTCGTTCTAACGACACAGGTTCATAGTTTGGTGCTTGTCGGTTTGCGCCAGTCACTTTGTTACGTTTATGCAGTCCCGGCAGACTATGATTAGGTTATCCCAGTGTTCCCTAAACTTTTTTTCGGCCATCGCCTGCGCCTATATAATCAACTCACAAGTCGTGATGTCCCCCTTGGACCTGATAAACTTCTAATGCTCCCAATGGGACTTAGTCTTATTTACCTGGAGAAAGTCTATGGCTTGGTCTAAACAGGTTGTCTCAACAGCAGCATGAAAGCGAAAAATAGAAGAACGAAAGAACGCTTGAAATACTTCCAAAAATTGTGCTAACAAGTTGTAAAAAATAATACTGAAGTAAGTATTAAAAAATAATACAAAAAGTGTGTTCAACGAAGAGAGGAAATACTAGAAGATTAAAATGTTGGTGGGTATTCGCGTGAGGAGACAGCAAGCAAAGTTCAAAACAGACATGAAATCACAGCCGAATCATTGTCTTTCGACCTTTTCATTGCGCGGTGTGCAACCTTACCTTGGTTGCAAACACTAATGCACTAAGCCTGAGCTAGCACTACTTGAGGCGAGTTTCGACCGAGAAACGTAGGACATCGATGACCGAATGGCGCGACGCAGGTAAAGCCCGTGGGATGGAATGACGCATTTGATGACGTTCGAAACCGATGAGATTCACTGCTTGCTCCGAAACGGTCATTGTTTGCTGAAACTAAGAGCAGTGATTCTTAACCTTTTGTCTACCCTGCCTCCCCCAAGTAATTGCCCTGTGTTTCAACTCCCTGACTTTAAATAAGTAAATTGGACCGAACACTTTCCCGTTCAAAAACTTTCCATGTTGAAGAGCGCGTAAGAACTCGCGCGCCCTGGTTAGGAACCACTGACTTAGAGAATTGAAAATGGTTTATAACTGGTTTCTACCGCGGTTGTGGGAAGCTACAGCATCCGGTAACAAGCTGAACAGCCCGACCAAACACTGGCGTGTAGACCCTGTGTCGTAGGTCCCGACGATACAGTTGCATCGATTTAGGGCCAGCCTTGCATGCAATGTACACGCAACCGCCCGCATCGCCAAGAACCGAAAGCTACTGCTGTTAGCAATTAGTAGCATATTAGTGCAACCAATAGTATTTTCTTATGCTCACACAGGTTCACTACAAAAAATCAAAGGCAGGTAGTCAAGTAATAAAATAAAATGAAAGGAAAAAAAGGTAACAGGCAAAAATGTTGAAATCTCGCACTAATTTTAATGTAACTTCGATGTGAATTTTTTCTTGGCTTGTGGCTTTTGACCTGCAGGCATCTTTACCTGTTACTAAAATCCGCTATTGAAACTCAATCTGCGATCCCCTCCCCCCCTAAACATAAAATTGCCTCCCATTGAATCGCTGGGCTATGCCAATTTTTTGTTTTTCAATATCCAGTTCCACTGCCTGCAGTATTGTGTAACATTCAGTGCTGGAAGCAAAAGCAGCATAAGCGAAACGTAAAGAACCTTCGTCGACAGGAAACGGGAAAAACTTATTCGACCGAGTCCGACGTCGATTTGTCCGAAGATGATGGCGTCATCGACGCTGACGACGGAGATGACGACGACGACGATGACGAACTCCAGGGAACGTCGAACGCAGTGAGGTCGTTTTTGAAGCACAGCAAACCGCACCGGTCGGCGCCACCACTAGCCGTGCATGCTCGCAAGGTGGTAAGTCGACACTTACCGGAAAAGAAGAGCGTTGAGCAATAACTATACCAATGTCGCCGCTGTGGACGTAGGCGTCGGCAGGGGGTAATGCCCCCCGTGGATTTTGAAAGTTGATATGTTCATATTAATTTTTAGTAGAAAAAAGTTTTTCTCTCTTTCGAACTGGAAAAATGAAATTCCACCACTATTTCTCCCCTGGAAAAAAATCCTTCCGATACCCATGGCTGTGGAAGAACTGCTGGGTGTGCATTCGTAAAAGCTACTGTAATATAATGGCCTTGTACCAGAGCTGTATGGTATTTTATTGAAGAGTTTTCCGGCTCTAATTATTACCAGATAAACCTAAGTTCTGCAAGTATTAAGGTTGATTCGTCACATTCCGTGAAATTTACAAATTACGCGACCTGACCCGAAGGTGCAATCTGTCTGTGCTCATTTCTGCCAAAACCAGGTCCACAAAATTCCATTTGAATAAGTTAAAGAAGTCTTAAGGCGTCTAAAACGTATCTATTGATGATCAACAGCCAAAGTAATAGGTAACATTTCCTGTCAATACATATACACCGTGCAGAGAGGTTCCGCTCACAGACCTTTATCCTCCTCTGACTTTTGCACCCAAAAGTGCCAGAATTTATGTCGCACGAGAGAAAACACAATCCAAGAGAACGGAGACAATCCAGGCGTTGCCTAGATACAGTACGTCACACATGCATTCTCGCAAGTTCCATGAAAATACCCGTTAATTTTTCGTGTTCGTCTGGAAATGGGCCTCCAAGTTTCAGTGACGACGATGCTCGCAATTTATATCATGTTCCTTTTAAAACCTAAACAAAACACACTTCCTTCCAGGCGTCTGACATAAATCCAGTTGGACCCATATTTGTTACATGTGTATATCTTTTTGCTAGACGCCGCCAATGTCCAGTTATGGGAGAAACTTTACCGATCGGACAAAAGATCAGAAATTTTTTTAAACGCTTTGGTGCATGTTTACGTTTGTTTGGAGAGCAGACCGCAGTGCTGTTATGTTACTATCACCCCCATATATCCGCTTTTCCCTGTCTTCCCACAAGGATTACGGCAGAAAGTACAGCGCGAGAAGCGACGGAACGACGTCCATGGCCGAAAGCTTGCGCCTGAGCGGGCACCGGCCGTACGACTACAAAGGCGGTCTTGGTAAGTTTCGATGCAAGATGGCACATGCATTGTGTCGTTGCTGACTTATTATCCCGTGTCTATGAAGCCGTGATTGCAGGTGGTGCAGTGGATTCTGTGACGCGATACTGGAAATTGAAGATGGGGGAACTCCCAAACCGCGCAGTGCATATCGTGGACAAAAGCTGGCGTCTGCGAATGTTGGTTATTATTATCGCATAAAGTAAAGAAAAACGAGCGAAATATGCTGTTACTTGATCAGTTTACGGCAAAAAACAAAGCCAGTCGTTTGCGCCCATGTCCAAATCCCCCACCACCTGGTCGCGATAGGTTGAATTGGAAACTCTACTTGGCAAAGAGATGCTTACGTAAAACGGTTATAACGAAAGCTGCGGTTTTTGTCCTAAAGTTACTTGATACTGTCAAACAAAAAATTTTGCTGCACAGCACATCGTGCAATGTCCACTGTCACCAAATGTTAATAAGCATGGCATCCACCCGCACGACAATGTCCCTTGCGTTAATGTATGCATCCACTGTCGTGGCTTGGACGGTTGGGCCACATGTAAGGAAGTGAGGTGCTGTTGAGTGTTGGGAGACGTGACGACTCAAGGAAAAAAGTACTTCAGTCGATTTTGACACCATTTCTTATATTTTTAACAGTAGGCATGAGTTGACGACGTGAAGTGAGAGAAACTATAAATTAAAACAAAGGTCTTGTTGTTTAGAAGTTGCTTTTTTCTGACTGTAAATTTTTTGACAAGTAAAGTGCATGTTTTGCGTTTGTAGTTCAAGTTCAGCATAATATTAAGTGTTGCCACCGACAAATTTTGCAAATCAAGTCATGCTCTGAAACGATCCGTAAGCACTGGCAGTACGACTTGCCACGTTTTGTGGATCTGAAAAAAGGAACTTGATCGTAAAAAAAGTCCCGGACAATCCCCGTTATGTTTTGATGAGTTTTTAAAAAATAAACGCATTCCAAGAACACAGTCTGATTACAACTGTGCGTGAAACAATACAAATGAAGATATTTTGATAAAGGAAAAAATTATTTCTCAAACTTTGCAGCGAGTGTGATTTTGATAACGAAAGATTCACGTTAATAGTATGCTAAGGTTATTCGCCTTGATTTGTTCATCGCTTGAACATGACACTGATTAGATTTGATAGTATTAATTGCTTTAGTTTTGTGACACCTGTTTCATTTGTTTGATCAATATGCAAAAGTACATTTTTGTCAAAACCAGACTGACATTGGTACCAGACAAACAGAAGTCAAACTGGTTATGAATAATGTTGACTGGTCATCGGGGTCAACAGTGCGTTAAAAATTTCTATCGCTTGATTGCATTAAATTACGCGAGTATCGTCTCTAACTGTGTTCCAGATTCGATGACACGAAGGGTAAGGTCCCGTCTAAGCATTGTGGTTTGCTGATCGCGGTCTACGAAAGAGTTTGATTCTCGTGAATCTCGACCATCTTTTTTCTCGCAGGCTCTCAAAGTAGTCTGTTCAGCCACCGGGTCCTGGCCAGCGCTTCGGCATCTTTTCCGGAATTCGCGAAACGGAAAAGCGCCATGCTGAAAGGGCACTGCAGCGATCCGATGGACGGTGAGGTTCTTTCAAAATTAGGTCGACTGAGCTGCTCTGAGAAAGTTTTGCAGTCCACTGCGGTTCTGAATGCCAGACGTTGTGATCCATCAGTTTTCTTGGCTATTAAAGCGGCCGTTCATTTTAGTTCTCAATCTTTACTTGGCTGTGTGTCACTTTCAGCCTCTTGATTGCAGTCGCCGCGAGCGCATACAACCTGGGGGAAAAAAGAAACGTAACTCGATCATGTTTCAACGATAAATTTGACCGAACACTAACTGAACGCCCCAAAGAACAATCCAGAATGCATTTTACCCCGACGCNACTTTTCCACCTTCCATGTGATTCTTCCGCACCTGATCCGNCGAACTTGGAGTGTCCCAGCGCGACATAATGAGACTCCAATTCGACCGTACTTAAAAGTTTGTTGCGTATCACGCGTGGGCATCACTGTGTTGCAAGACTGCGAACTTCCGCATTCCAGCCATCGTGTAAACCGGCAAATCATGCAAGAGTCCTACGCGTGGAGTTGCTGGAGTGGGACAGCGCCGCGCCATTACGTCGGGGGCGAACTTCCTACGCCGATGACTATTACGTCATTGAAGCTTGAAAAATGGCGGTGGTGACACTGCCTTTGCAAAGTTGGCATTTGTCAGATACCTGGCAAGAGAATAGCAGGGAAAGAGAAGAGTTATAACTAAGAAAAATGAGGAAAATATGAATTTGCTGCAGATTATTGCATAAAATTAACGTATCTCTGGCATTCCGAAAACATGTCAGTCGCTTGGTTTCAAAAACTGTTGTTTTAAGTTTTCCACGTTATTTTTTCTACGAACTTCCTACATGAAAAATATTTTCTTCGCAGGTTACGATGCTGGTGTGTCACCCACCACCATCAGACCTCTCGAAACTCTACACAACTCTCTGTCGCTGAAGCAAATGTACGACTTTATGGATAGAGTCATTCAGGTATTGGCTCGACGTTTGTGTTGCGCTAACTCATTCGCAAAGTGTCTGAAAGCTTGTTGCGCTGATCCGCGATGGAAATGCGATTAGCCTTCTGTTGCGAATATATCGGCACTTGCCTTTGATTTCGAAGCGAAAACTTCATTTTTTAAGCAAATAAAGCTTTTTTAAACAGTTTTTTTCATTGTGTTTTGTTTTTGCCGATTGCAATCGAAAGGGCTTGATACCCTGATACCTTGGCTGCGGTCCCATCAAGTGCTTAGCCCAGCATTTGAATTGCTTTTAATATCTCGGAACTCAAGTTTTACGATGTTGGATGCGCGTTCACGATGTAGCTAACCTTGCTCAGAAATGCGAGTTGTCATTCTTTTCACAAGGAGGGTGCTGGGAACTTACTACTACTGCACGTCACCAATTTTAAGAGATTTTTTAAATGCCCTCGCTGCGCTTGACCCCCGTGTTGACCTCTAGATGGACGTTCCCGAAACTGGCAGCACGCCCAGCGACTTCGCATTTTACTGCCAACACGAGCCTGTCTTTTCCGCGTACGTCCCCCTCAAGGTCCGCCCCAACGAGTTCGAGCCTGAATCGCAAACGCAAGTTGCTGCGCCAGGTAAGGACAGGGCAGATGCTTTGCATTCCGACTTTTGCGAACACTTGCGGCAGTTCGATGCACTTGTAAGTGGTTGTACCGTAAGGGCTGGCGAATAACGATGTAGTGAGAAAGACCAGCGGTAACTGGACACTGCCGTATTCGTGCTTGTGGAGGCGTATCGGGACCAGGCCCGTAGCTTGGTTTTAAAGTTGGAGGGGGGAAAATACATTTTAGGGGGGCTAGATTTTTGTTTTGTTATATGTTTTATAAATATATTGACAAATTTTCTGGGAACAAAATTTTGGAGCACAAAA
>JGI24021J15306_10006995_pt1 | contig 13682 bp, 9 predicted proteins | sample Ectturendosymbi1_FD_15306 | JGI IMG/M metagenome (IMG submission 15306) | reverse complement strand
CGCATAAATGCAACTTCCTGCGCATAAATGCAACTTTCGTTGAAAATAAATGCAACTTTCTCACTTTTTTACTGCAACAAAAACTTGCCCTACTGATCACTCATCGTGATCATCGTGATCACTGGTGCTGATCACTCATCGTGATCATCGTGATCACTGGTGCTGAAGGTTTGCTCACTGCGGTTCCGTGATCACCTCGGCCTCAGCACTCTTCAGTGAACTGTTCACGAACCAATGCAACCATGAGAAAAGATTCACGATGTTAATCTAACAACTAGCCTGTCAGAGCAATTTTTGATCAATGAAACCTGTTATACGTCTCCGGAATAAAATTTAAAATTTCACTCCTGTTCAGCTCCAATCGTGGTTTATATTCAAAAGTCCTACTGCGGGTCCTTCTCCGGCGCAGGTAAAAAAACGTATACTCCGGCTGCGTGATTACCTCTGCAGCGCAGATGGGTAGATATTATATAACACTGTCAGTTTTCGCGATGGGCCGTGAACTCAGTTATAACCGTGTATACGCGTCACGCTTTCAACGTCTTGATTTAGTTTAATAACTACCCTTTCTTGCGTTTGCCTTGTGAGAACTAACCTTACCTTAAACCCTAACCCAATTCGTTGGGAACATACTTCTTACGTTGGTTAGCGTCATTACAGCTCTTGGCTTTGCCAAACTCTTGGTGCCCGATGCGGCTCATCAGAAGATTCTGAGCAGGAACGCTGCACTGGTGAAAGTAAACAGTGCCTGTCCGTACAAAATTAGCTGTTTTTATTCTCTTCATACTTAATTGATAAGCCCAGAATGTTCTTGAGCAAAGCTTAATTTCCTTATAAAACATTTCACATTTAGCAGAAGGTTCGGTTTTTATTTTTGTTGTGCGAGGCCGTGAAAGCGTAAATGGATTTAAACGAAGGCTGGTTTGTGAGGCTTTTAACAACAAACCTGTCTCAACGAGGAATGGAAAGGTTATATCACCGGTTGTATATGACTGTAGCCTATATAGCCTAAGGTTAATATGCTTGTTCATAACATTTCTTCTTGAATCCGTCTTCAACTCCAGTGTTGTGAAACCACATTCAGTAACCCAGGTTGGCGATGAGTNTAGTACCCAGTGCATGTATTTTGTGATCCCTTTCGTTGAGCAGCGCTGTGAGAGCTTAGCAGGCTATATTTCTCCCACTGCATAGCGGTTATGCATATTTCCCACCCCGATTTTGAAGAGGTTTTCGATGTAATTCACTTTCCCCGTCCATGCAGTTCAACTTCATATACATATACTATTGCCTTTCTTGACTTGCTCATTTTTGTAAACTTTGTAAAAATAGCAATTTCCCGAAATAAACTATCGCATTTTCTTTGCGAATAAAGTTTTTTATTGCAGTTTGTTTTGTTTTTTTAATTAATTTTTCATGCTGTACGTTATCTGTTTGATCTACAAAGTAAAGTCGTGCTTAATTTATAATTTTAGGCCCTAAGTTATGGATTTTACTACTACAAAGCCCAAGAGACTCAGGCATAAGGGCGTTGCTGCAAGAATAATCGGCATCGCTTTTGATGATTTCACCAAAGAGTGTTAAAGGCTGGAAATAAACGCTACCTTTACCCCAAAGAACTGAAGCGCAGTCGTTCAGTATCATAGCTGTGTGGATAACACAATGGCCTTCGTATCGCATCCCACCCACTTTCCTTCCTCAATTACTCATTGTTTNTTGCATTCAGCGTGTGACTGATATTTCCTGAGCCCCGCATCTGATTCTTACCTTCAGTCCGGATAATACGTACACTTCAAAAAGAGTCGCCAAAACGCTTGAATCCTGCCAGAGAACTTCTAAATTTTTACAGTTTTATATTGCCAATTGATGGTCGAAGCCAAAAACGAAACTTTCTTGCACAAGTAAGAAACGCTTCAGTAATATTTTCATGCCAACTGTTAGTGTTTTGGACATGAGAAATGGGGTTTCTTACTTCACAAAGTTTCGCCTGCCGCGTAATTGCAAAGTATATGAAACTTTTCAAAATTAACCGCATTGAAAAAACGACCAAATTAACGTTTTGCCAAGCATCATGCAATGATTGCAAATTTTAACATCGCTAGAGTCGAGTACTGTTCTGAAACCACGTTGTTTCTCCGATGCATGTGCGACGGTAAAGTTGTGTTTTCTATTTTGTACAACACGCAAGAAAAGAACGGTAGCTTGAAAAATATTTGTTGGGGGAATCAAGCTGTCCATTCAAAGAGTTTATTTAATACAATATTGTGTAACGTCGTCACTCCCACACGCCACGCGCTAGACTTAAACATGCATTGCAGCAACAACGAACACACAAATACATGAAACAACACGAGGATATATACATGGCGGTAGTAGAAAAGACATACGCTTGATGGCGCTAATACATTTACTTTGATGAAACACAAGCATACGGTACACACGTATGAATGACGCCACCATGATTATTATAATGTAGTACTGCGATAACTTCCAAGTGCACTGATTTATAAAATGCATAAGGGAGTGGGAGGTTGCGAAGGACCAGGGGTTATTTAGGCTGCAGACCTCCCAACGATGAAGCTACTTATAGTGTAAAGGGAAGAGTGTATGACAGTTAGTAAAAGTCTTTTGCTCTGAATATAAAGTTTAATATACGCAATGCGGTTTTATGGTTTATTGAAGCAAAATGTATTAGCAAAAATCAAAGAAATAGCCAGATCAGCAGAACCTAGTGAAAGAGACAAAGCAAAATGTCACACGCATTTTCGGAATATACTTTTCACTATAACCGGCTAAGTGGTGCAGTTGGTTGAGCACGCGACACCAAAGCTGGTTGACTGGAGCTGCCACTGACTCGCCACCAGTGCAGCATTCACTGCTGCGAAGGCAGCCGCATGACCCACGGCTCAAGCAAGCGGAAATGGGCGCCGCAGACCACTCGTGACACTCCGAACGGAGTACAAAAGCCAGCTTAACGAAACTGAACTTTTCAACATTTATTGAGAGAATATCTAACTCAAGTTTGGTGCATAACTGAATCTTGTTTTAAAGTTCAAGTGCCTTTGGAAACACCCAGCATTTCAAGTCACACCAGCTTCAATCAAAAAGCCGCCCATGAACCCAAGAGCATTGGTCCACCGGCACAAGTGGGATGTCGAGTCGCCCTGGATAATGAGATGAATCGCGACAATTTCTGAAACTGAAAGTACAGTTTCAATGTTTGTGAAGAAATGTGAATATGGTATTTTAAAAATTATTTTCTTCGGTTAGCAGTTTGTCTAAAACCGCCACAATATGGAAAAACACAGTGGTTGGATTTAACTGAAAATTTGATGATTTGTCACGCGCTGTACCGCCTACACCTACATCGTGAAGGACACCATACAAGCGACTCATCTACTTTATGTGAAATCGCTGCAGTTACCACTGTTTTGTGGCAGCTGGAAAAGCAGAAGGTTAAATAATTCACTCTTAAACCTGCGGCACACATTGAAATAAATCGATTAGGGACTTCCAGTGCTGTCGTTCCAAGAAAAGATAATATTGGGTAATGCTTTATGTAAAAAAATGTCGCAGCCTACGCATCCGCCCAAGCGCCCCCTGGCTCCACCCGTGGTGGTGGTTATAGCAACTGGTACTGTACAATGGTGCTGTATCTATCGCTGCAATTATTACGAAAACACATTAATTCTGAGAGTTGGTTTTAAATAGACATAATTATGCTAAAAAATTATGAAAATCAATTCAAATTTGGTCAGTTCCGAAATAAAATGTACTACTGCTATAACCACAAGATTCTCACTAGAACCACTAAACCACATTGATCAATCCAAAAACAAGCCACAAGATCTTTTGGTAAATACTAGCAATCCCAACCGTGTTCTGTATATTGTAGGCTGCGACCAGTGCAGGAATTCGACTCATAGGAACATGACACGAATCAGTCAGCGAATCAGTGTGTTTGTGTACACACTGATTCGGCTAATTAAAATTAACCAACACAATTATCAACAATCATGATAATTCACTTTACGTAGTAAATCTGTACACTATCTCTAGATAATCCAGAGATAATATCTCCAATTTTCTTATTTATTCCCTGGCTTTATGCTGGGGGAGGTTTCCAACAGTAATGTAACCAGGGACGCCGGAACGGGGGTGCATGATGGGGGCATTATCCCCCTGCCTTTTGAAAGAGGGCGCAACGGGGGAGCAGGTGCCCTTACATAACAGTATCATAAGCAATTTCATGATTTATCAAGATCGACTTGAAACAAATTTATTACAGCTATTCGCGCACACATAAAATTCAAAATGATTTTCTATAAATTCTGTTATTACTTTGAGGTCAACATTGTTGCTGAACATGTAAATGCGAAGAATATGGCTATTATAGTGATTTTTTAGTTTTTACACGGAACTCAATCAAACAGTTTTGAACTCGCGGCACGTCAAAACCATAGGCGGCCGTAGGGGGAGGAAACGGGCTTTTCCCCCCTCGAAATTGGGACTAAGAATCAAACTTTTCTAGAAAACCTAACGTCAGGAGTTCAATTCCAATTAGTTGATCTAATTCTTGCAATGGCAGTTTATTTGCCGCTATGGCACTCGCACAGGTTTACTGTTTTGGTGTCATGCAGTGGTGAGCTTGCAGTTGACTCATGTCCGCTCGTTTGCCTGCAGAGGCAGGTTTCCAAACTTGCGAGCGGATTGTTTTGCTGTTGGTCTTTATTGTGTATCAATAACATGGCAGCAAATCTTCTAATGTTCACTTCGAGTTACGATGTTAGGCGTTTTGCTGCATGTGACTGTTGAACGCAGAAATCTTGACAGGTGATGCAGCGAGACAGCAACTGCCGACAGCGGTAAGCAGGGACGCTGGAGAGCGGGGGCATTTCCCCCTCGACCTTTCAAGAGGGGCAACGATGTGGAGGTGTGTTTTCATAAGAGCATCATAGATACTTTCACGGTATATCAAGATTAAATTGAAACAAATTTTCTATAGTTTCTTTTATTATTTTTGAGGTCAAATTTGTTGTTCAACAGAAGCAAGCATAATTGGTAACGTTTTTTTTTTGTTTTTTATAAGTTTCCATTGCCCTTAACTTTTATACTGCTCCCCTGCCCTACCGCTGTTCCGGCGTCCCTGAATCTAACCATGAAATTTGTACAACTACAAAATATTGGGGGAGACAATGATATTGCCTGCCTCTATCCGAAAGTTGGATGTCCCTCCTTAAACTCGGTCCCTGTCTGCGGCAGCTCAACATGTTGTCCTTCGTTTTTGGAAGCATGTTCCGAATATCATCTGGTGTTGCGTGCACTCCATCACCAAGGTTACTTGGAGATGGACTTTCACCGTTACTCTCAAAGTTGTAGAGGTTCTGCCGTACTCCCCGTCCTCTTTTTCAGTGAAACAAGTCTTGATTTTGTGCCTGGTCTCTGCTGCTTGCCTTGGTGGCACATTCTCTCCAGATTGAAACGCAATGAATACAATAACGTATATCGAACAGATATTTATTGGAATGTTCAAGCAGCACTAATCACAATTCCGGAGCATTCTTGTGAAAAGCATTGAGCAAATGTGTTTTTTTCTTTAATCAAGTAGCATAAATTTGAATAAGGGAACCGACGGTAAGGCTGAAGCAGGGCCGCAACCAGGTGAGGAAACCGAGCAATTGCCCTCCACGAAATTTTCAACGAAAATATGAGCTGGTNGCGGCCCTGGGCTGAGGTCATATTTTTACATACAGGTCATTGTCAAATCTCGCTTTTTTTGAGAATCGAGGGAATCTTCAATGGCAAGGTTGAAAATCCCTGAATGTTGTCTACAATTGGCCCAAGTCTTGACAGGGGTAGACCGCTAGTACAAGCTATATGGGGAGGTCCAGCGTGATTAACAGTTGCTTCAACGCTAGTGGTTATTCCGTAACAAATACGATGTTCAGTTAGAGGATTGAATACTGTTTCTGCAGCAGGTTTGTGGTTCTCTGGTGACTCGCCATCATCATTCCTTTGAGAACTGCATTTTTTCATTTTCTCCGAACTATGCTGCAAAACATCAAGTGAAGACGGATCATGAGTTGCTTTGGCTGAAATTTCAGGGCGAAGCATTTCCTTCGGCTTCATTTCAGTACTCGGTGAATGCAAGACATGGATGAAGGGGCACTGTTCGAAGCTGTGCCGTGGTGCTGCAACTTCGTTTGCAGATGACGCCTTCCTAAAAACACATTCGCCATGAGTCGCGCACACACGCACATGCACATTCGACGCATGCAAACTGCGCACAACCATTTTATCCAATGCTGATGTCATACTGCTTTTGATTTTTTAGTTGTAAAAAACTCAGTAACATAACCTTTTCCTCCCCTTTCTTAAGCCGTTGTTCAGAAAATATTCGATCCTCCCTCCCATTGCTTCTTTTACCATCATGGGGGAACTCCCCGCTTCTGCATCTTCGTTTCCGGTGTGTTGTTTCTAGAAAGAAACCCATAAAACATTGCTGCTTGCATGGAGTGAGTGACGATGGTTTGATAACGAAAAAAGTTATTTAAATCATTTGTAGCCTACAGGACGTACAAAAGGCGAGACAGCGATCACCCACATCCATATGCAGCCACGTAGCAGTAAAGCAAATGAAAATTACATAATCAGGCAACATTAAATCAAAATAAACATACTAAGGTATTACCACTTTTTCAACTGCCAAAGGGTATGAATTTCTCCTCATCTTGTTGATGAAGATTTCGATACAAGCGCAAATGGATGCTGACACCAGTCCGGTGGCTAGCAGGAGAAATGCTCCAGTGAATGTCTGCAAACCAAAGAAACACATGGCAAACATAAAGCTTATGTTAGTAGACCGTAAAAAAACAAGAATACCTCTAGGGCAAGTTCTTGTCCACTTGTCCTTGCATAATTCTCTGCATTGCATTTCTTGGATCTTGGCCACCACTTCTTCTGTAAGAATTCAATATCGCCAGAATCTTGCAAATCCCGAATTCTAAAACAATCACAAATGAGGCTCTAATTTTCATATTAAACATGCAAAAACACTAATAATCTGCAACGCATGTTTGCTCGTTATGCAAAGACCCACAATGACGAAAATGCTATACGTGCTGTGAGAAAACACAAATGTTAGTTACCCGAGAGATAAACCATTTCTGTAAGGACTGTCTCTTTCCAAAGCAAATCCGTAACCTTTGTGATATATTGAATCACTGATCGATGCAATGGCGCATGTTGGATGATTGGCAACCTCATGTTCTAGAAAATATTTAAACAATTAGTCAGCAACTGTTGTTCTGGAAAGCTTTCCTTTCAAGTTTTTATGTGTTTTTTACCAATTACATGTGCGTCCCACAAAAAAGCAAAATCTCCAGTCTCTACTCTGTCGAATCCGTCCTTTACACCTTTCAATCCATTCGAACTGACATTTATGACTCTCGACATGGATCGATAGAAGGATAGAGGATCATTATCGTCAATGGATTTTTTCTGCAAAACAAACACGGCACACAAATAGCTTTCCGTTTAATGCCCATGATGGTTTGGCTTGGTAGTTTGCATGCTATTGCAAACCGTTTGATTTTCTAATTCAGAAACCTTTTGTTTTTAACTCTTTAACAGCACTTTGCAATTTTGGCAAAGTGCTTATCTAGTCTTCCTTGTACCAGCTCTCAAGTTCGTTTGCAGGTTTTTCAGGAAAACGCTTGTGGTTTGGCAGCTTCAAGCGACTGTCATGCGAAGTTTCACAAGCTTGCTGTATCAACATCGTCCTCGTTTGTGAAGATAAGTCAATACAATGCACTGAGCAACTCCTATTTGCAATTTTATTTTCAATAATTACCCTCTACCCTCTGCTGAAGTGCAACCAAAAAGTCAGTCATAGAGATGCTAGATGCGAAAACGAAGCTGACCGATTTTTACCGTTTGCACTTCCACAACACTCTGTATATAAATTAAACTTTTCGTAAGTTCACGAAATTAGCCCAATGGCAAAAGTAAATATGAGCTGTTCGGAAATATACTGCTGTTATTCTTTAATTCAAGCAAATGAAACTTCTAGGCATTCAATATATTGCTGAAAGAATTGTTGAAAGGTTTGTTAAAAATTGATGTGCACGTTTAGTGAACTAATCCAATGAACTAATCACTACTTCTAATTTTTTTAAATCTAAAGTTGAGGAGTCTAACCAGACCATAGCGATTCTTATCTTCCTCCAAGAAAGAAGCAGTGAAGCTGCCTGTGATTAAGGCCACTTGCTCAAGTAATGTTAACCGCTAATATGACAACATCCACCGCATGATCCATCGTTAATTTCTTGCTGCATAAAACTTTTATGTGTAATATGCAATATATGTTATGAAACTGATGGTCTGCATCCAATTTCGCAGGTTTCTCTTGTTGCAGGCACCTGCATCGCCTTGAACTACTCAGGCAAGCATAAGAGAAAGATGGTAATTCGGGGCATTAAACTATTGGGGAAACAACCAGCAACAACAGAGATCACCCGACGAGATCAATATACTGATGCTACATTGCACTATATAGGGATAAGTGAATTACGATAATTCTCTTGTGGTGACTATCACAGTGACTTGTTACTTATGGGCACCATCTACCGGTGACCATTATTTGCATGCGTCGCTATCTCCAGGCCGCCACATCGTGCAGCTTCGTCATTACACCAGGTTTTCTCCATGCCATCTGAGGTGCCCCATCTGTCGCTAAGCTTCCAGATAACAACCACTTTATCTAATGCTCCGAATAAGCTGGAAAAATGTCATCATCATTATCACTTTTTGTAGTTTCGTTCATTGGTACAAATTCTACAGATTCTTCTGTGACTCTTGCATCTTTTCATCAACACCGCGAATGATTTTTGAAAGTTGAGTTACATTAGTAAAACCTGTGCTTTCATGAACTGCAAGAGAAAAAGCCACGAAGGAACGACTTGACTTTCTCTTGAAGTGGGCTGTTTACATTGGTTGATATTTCATTAAATCTTTCTGCAATTGTATTTTCTGATAGGCTTACGTTTGCAAAACCCTGACGTTGTCCTGGGCGAATAATTTCTGCTGTCATCAGCATACATTTTTTAAGAAAGTTTCCTTCGGTAAACCGTTTGCTGATAAAGCAATTTCGTGGGCAGTAACGTAGCTTGACCTGGCTGCGGCATCATTAGCGTGATAAACATTGTTGAACACTGATTGTTGCTGTCTCAGTTGTGCTTTCCGGTTACATATATTTTTTGTCTTTGGGCATGCTAAGCATTATAATGCCTCCTAACATTATACTCCTTAGGTATAGCTACCTGCTGTTTACAAATCAAACACGTTGGTTTCCCGTTGGATTTGATACAAAAGTAAAGACACTTTTTCCACCACGGCATGTTCATCTTTTTATATTTCGTTTTTTTGGCAACATGTTTAGGGGTCAATAGTCACATAAGAGACGTAGATCTCGAAATTTGTGAACTTGTGCTAAAAAAGTGACCGACAAAATGATAATAATCAAAATTACCTGCAGCAATTCGACAATAGTTCGACTATAGTTCGAAATGCGGTGGAATAGTTTCAGTTATAAAAACAATTGACTCCGTTTAAACTTCAGGAGTCGCTTGCAGTACAACTGTCAGCACGCCCGTAGTCACTTGGTGGCATTGTCCCCCCAATTCTTTTGTGCCCTCCAACATTTTTTTGTGTCCGGAACATTTTTATTAAACCATACAAAAAAAACAAACATCTTGCTCCCATAAAAATGCATTTTGGTCCCCCCAAGCTTATAAATCTGGCTTCGGGCCTGACTGTCTACATTTTTTAAACGCTACTCTGTCTCAAATAAACTAATCTTCTTCTGGTGTAAAACCTGTGGCTCACGAAAATCATCATCTATAAAACTGATAACGTCACTTGCTGTCAGGCTTCACAGACGTTTCTGGAATACATGTGTGAACGATCTGTCTGCGCTGTATTTGCGTGTTCTACTTTTCACTGAAAGGCCTCCTTTGCTATGATGGGACTGGGAGCACTTTCTTAGACGATTTTCACCAAGAGGAAAATTTTTAAAGATTTTATTGCTAAAGTTATACAGCGCAGCCTAGCACACAACCTTTACTCCAGTGGTTCCCAACCTTTTTTAGTGATGTGCCCTTTGGGTAGTCATACCATACGTCCCGTTTTAGCCGGGACAGTCCTGGTTTAAAGGCTTTGTCCCGGCGTCCCGGTCAGTCAACCAAAACGTCCCGGTTTGGTATTCAATCAGCCAATATGAATAACATGTGATCTGAAGTGATAACAGAAGCAGAATGTGAAAGCACTTCTCATCTGTAAAAGTCAATTAAAACAGATTTTTCCTGCTGTTATTTCTACGAGAAAATAAAATCAAACAAAGACTTTTTGAATGAAAAAATATTGTCTACGGAAAAGTATTATTGGGCGAATGTATAAATTTACAAATGCTTGAGCATTGTTTTGTTTCTTAGTAAAATGTACTATTTTAGTTTTTCTTGGTGTCTTAACTATAAGATTCGAAAATAGCTATATACCCCAAGTAAGATATTAACCACATTCATCTGATACGGCTCGTTGTTCTGAAGCGTCCTGGTTTTCAATCACAAAAATATGGCATGCCTACCTTTGGACGACCTTCTTTTCTATGAAGTACAACTTGGCTGTAATCACGAGCACAATAATTACAAATGTACCTATAATTATTGTACTTATACGTTAAAATTTCATTGTGAAGACACTTAAAAAGATTCATTTATTCTTGAAACACCTTTGCGTACCGCAAGGGGTACTCGTACTCTCATTGGCCACTTTACTCTGATGAATAAACTGTTGTGTATGAAAGTGGTTTAATTGAACACATAAATAATAATCATAAAGAGCATTTGGCACCGTTTGGCCGGAATCACTCGCTGGCCGCACGAATGGCGCTGGTGGGACGCATTTTGACACCCCTGGTTTAGTAGATTACTTCGCTGGCAATATGTATTAATATCATGAAATGGTGATGTATTAAATTATATTGTAGACTTTAACTTCACGTTAGTTTTACATACAACCAACATGAAAAATAACCAAGTTAAAGCACTAACAAACTCGTAGAAATCGATGTTCTTGTTGCCCTATTGGCGTGATGAGCGATGTGATTGAAAGAATACTTAAACAAAAAGTTTGAAAGTTTGTTTTAAAGGCAACAAAAAGTTTGAAATTCTCGGCCTATATCACAACGTTTAGCTTTTCGTTTGCTGTTGCCAGATTGCCATTATCAGAAGCAACTCAATTAGACCAGTACTTCCGCTAAAACAGAAAAAACTTAAAAGTGAAATTTATCTCTGATTAAGTTGCACAAGCTGTGTAGGTAGGTTGAAGCACAGCAAGCGTAAGCAAGGTAAACAAATAGAGCTAGTTCTTTGGTAATACCCCAATTGTTCCATCAATGGCTGATCTATTTTGGTGATTGGTGACGTGACAAAGTAAATTTGTAATCATTCCCAATCAACCATGACTGAAGACATTCTGATGAGTAAATGTTGCTTGGCTGGGATTTTGTATTTTTATGAATTTATTTGGTGGGTGAAAAAGATCTCGCGGACCGCTTGGAAGGACTCGGCAGGCCACATGTGACGCGCGAGAGTCAGGTTGAACCCCCTGATCTAAAGAAACTTCTTGGAAAGGTTAAAAAATGAGATATTGCTGCATTCTATCGAACTACCCACATAACCTTGTCCGTTACACCAGTGAATATCAGCTGGTGTTGACAATAAACCTAATGTGTGCTCTAGGATTTTGCTAGAAAAATAAAGCAATCAGCATAGGAAGATCAGCCTTTAAAAAAGCAACTTACATTGATGAAGTCATATAGGCTTGTATCTTTCAGTGTTCCGTACTGTATTTTCTGCTGCTTGACTAAGTCTGCAAAGGAACGGATAGGTGTTCCCATCTTCGCTACAGTAAGTAGCGCAGCCAGATTAGCAGTATATGACGACATGACAGTGAGGACGAATAGCCACCAAAATGCTGTAGCAATTCGAGCAGGGACAGATATATTCTGAAGACTGAATCCTGCACAAATAGCATAAGTGTTCGTTGAATGCTCCTGTGCAACAGAATATCACTATACAGTACTAAGGGTACAATAGACGGGCGTTGTTGAGCAACTCGCTTGTGAGAAGTTGCAAGACAACTTGCTCACTGCCTGTATCGTATGTTAACTGTAATCTGATAATAATGTAGCTGCAAACCGCCACATCTTTAGCTTGCATAGACTTTTGTTGAGTATTAAGTTCTTCTCCCTCCCCGAAAAAAAATATTATTTAATAAATAAGCAGGGTCGTGTCATTGACACTGCAGCATGTCAACAATGCACTCTGGATCAATAAAGTATTTGGAAATTGGAAGAGAGTGAAATTGGAAATCTTTCAAAGTCGCATAACAAACATAAACGCAACAATCATTGATTTAAATGGTTTTACATCGGACGTTTCGAAAAACGCTTGTTTAGACCTCCATCAAAAGCTGATGATATTTTTATCTTCTACAGCATTTATTTTGATGACATACAACTGTTTTCATCTTCACAAGCAAATGTTGTCATCTCACTGTCTTCATCTTCAACAACAGTTGTTTTTTCTTCAAAATCATTTGTTTTTTTCTGCAACAACATTTGTTTTCATCTTCAGCCAAAGCTGACGATGAAAAAAGTTCTTTCTCGAAACTTTCTCCAATACGATTTCATTTAAATCATCGGTTATTGTGTTGTTTTTTTCTTTGACCATTTTGTTTTGATTTCTAAACACGGTTTTTGAGCTCAGACCGCATATTCAATCTGTTGTTTCACAGCATTTCATAATCAGTTCATCAGTTTTATCATTACCATCTTTTCTTGAAAGCAGCTGAAATTACTATTTTAAAAGTTTTACAGAGCTGCGAAACCACTATGAATAAGAATGTATGTTACATGTACACTTTTATTCAACGAATCACACATAGCAAAAACTTTCGTTGTCTAAGCTGCAAAAATGTCTTTCTTAGTTAAATGTGAAATGCGTTTGGCAATGAAAGGTGTTCAATATGAGGTTTCTGAAAACGTGTTAAAGACTAGACCTAACGTCTCTGAGACTGGTATTAAAACTTTTTTTTTAATTGCCAACGGCAAGGCATCCTCGGTTTAGGACAAAAATGATACAAGAAAATAATGATTCAAACATCCGGTGACAAAACTCTGTTACTGTCTGTAACCGGGCTGACTGAGAACGACCAGTCGCGCAACTTTCTTCATTTTGCGTGTGCTATGTGTCTGACCAACCGCACTTCGAGCTGCGCAAGGAATGATTTTTAGCAGTGGTTCTTAACCGGGAGCCACTTGGCTCACCAAGCAAGGGAGGACTGTTTAAATCTTGGTCAAAATGACGTAACACTCTTCGGAAAGTTGGGTAATGTCACGATGACGTGACGTGTACACGTATTGGAAATCTTGCTTGACTAGCAATGTATCTGGTGCTACTGATGATCAGTGGCGTACGCAGAAAATTTTCATAGGGCGTTTCATTCAGTGGCGTAGGGTAGTCATTTGTGTTTGGTGTGCGCTGTTGTGACGTCACAATTTGACTCATAGTCCTGTTTCCAAACCAACGTTTTGGCGAAGTTTGTTGACATAATATGCACATTTT
>JGI24021J15306_10006994_pt1 | contig 13683 bp, 9 predicted proteins | sample Ectturendosymbi1_FD_15306 | JGI IMG/M metagenome (IMG submission 15306) | reverse complement strand
GCCAAGCACCTGGACATATCGCTCGGTGTTGATTGTCACAGACCGCTCGTTGTCGTCCTCGAACCAGAATGGTCCAATGATGCCATGTTTGGAGATGGCAAGCCAGGCAGTGCACTTCACAGAGTGTAATGGCCTTTGCAGATAGTGCTCAGAGGGTGATTGAGGTTATGCACAGTCCCATGGGTACTGAACTTGTGGACCCATCTGTACATCATTGAGTGGACAGGACATTCACGACATCCGAACCGTTCTTTGAATTGCAATTGAGCTGCGTGGATAGACTTCTGCCGAAATATGCCTCAACTATAAATATATTTTGCTCAGTAGTCCATGGCATCTCGAAGGTCAAATTTGGTAGACTTTTAGAACATTAATTCTACTTGGTAAATCGGAAAAATCAAAAGAATTGATCAATTACTTCAAAAGTTATTCAAGTTTAGGTGATGACCGTTTTTTTTGTGTCACCCTTGTATTAGCGAAAGACTGAAATGAAAAAAGGTTTGTTACGGATTTATAGCACGGAAGCATCAATTGCCAGTGGGAGGCCCGGAGTGACTGGTTACGCTCCTGCGTATGATGCAACAATTCCAAACGAGGTTTCATTTACTGTGTTTACATGGCACGTAGTAACGTTGGTCTTTTCGATTGTGGCCATACGAAAAATGTGGCTAACACCGGCCACAACCTCGCATCCACTCGCACATCGGCCGTAATGCATTGTGGTCTTCGAGTTCTGCACCACCTCGCAAGCGGGACAGCTAGAAGCAACATCTCTGGTGTATGACTCAGCAAGGAAAAAGCCACAACGGAAGCAAAAACAAATTTGCTGCAATTACTGTGCTCATGGCACTGGTGTGACCTCCAAGAAAATTTTACACTGACCAAATGTTTGCTTTAGTGAGCATCCAATTGCGCGACCATGTAGACACACAAATAGTGAAATGTTTTAAGCGGTAAAGGGCTATGCCATATATTAAAGTTTTAAGTGCGCGAGAATGAGATTTCGCTGCGCAAATGGTTTCTGGTGCCACTGCGCATTTGCGCACCTTAGAGGGAACCTTGCATGGCACTTTGCAATTATGACTTTTTCGATTGCGGTCATCTGTAAAATGTTGCTAACATTGGCCACAACCTCACGTCCACCCGCACATCGGCCACAATGCGTTGTGGCCTTCTCGCAAGCAGGACCACTAAAGGTCACAATAAAGCGACAAGCTGGAGGATGAATCCGCAATGAAAACGCCGCAACTTAGCCACAGTGAAACGCGCCATGTAAACACAGTAAATTAAATGCGTTACTTTAACACAGCAACACAGTATTTTATTACCATTCCTGGTTTCATGAAAACAAATTGAACTGGGTTGAAATTGACAAAGTGACATGGCTCAGCCAGTAATTATTTGCCTTTTTTATGAAGTTTGATTGTTTTTAATCTCGCATCCGGATGTTTCTCGCATTCCAGAACGCCATGCAAAAAGGCTTTCAGACAGATGCCTAACGATTGACAGCACTGAATCCCCGCGACTGGGTTGCAATTTTGTAAACCTGCGTGAAAAAACGTTTTTTTTCGCAACAGCTCAGTCATGAAATCGGAATCACGAACATCTCGCGCTCATGAGCTGTCTTGATATGATTTTAAAACCAAAGCGTCCGGTTTGCCTGCCGCAAACACGACCGCACAGCAGACATCGTGCGCTTTAACCGCTTTAACTAGAACTGAACAGGAAGTTCAACCAACTTCTACCGGTTCATCCATTTTTTTAACCCTCTTCACGCTGCACTGTTATCGGATTCGCGTTGGATTGGGAATCCCATAAATCGCTCAAGCACGACCATGAATGTCTCACCAAGCTGCTTGAGCGCGCATTTTTTCAACCATATCCGATTCAGCGAATCCAACTAGGGGAGGTAGGTTGGGAATCTGATGATATGGGATTCGAGCAGAAAAGAGGTTGGGGGGTTTGTATTAAGTCTTGTGCAACCTTTTCTGTATTTGTTTGATGCTAAAACCACTACCGTAGCTATTGAAGCTAATCTGTAGCAAAATTGACGGATTAATTTATTTAATAGTTTTGCCTGTAGGCTAACTACACCTAGTTAGGGAAACAATCAGAAAAATTGAATCGGTTGAGCAAACTGGAAGATTATTCGGTAAGTTACAAGACATCAGATATTGGGATGAAGGACTATTACCACAATACTGATTAATAGGTTTTCATTATACCTTGGTATAGTAGAGTGATTCGACCTCTGTGCAAAATATGCAGCCTAATATTGGAAGTGAATGACTTCGGTATAGGCTACACTTTGAACTTTGTATCCCAGTTATGTGGCTATGATTTCCTCAGATCATAATGGATCACATGGAGTAGCATAAAATGTGGCATAAAAGTTTGTGGAATAGGTTACATTTGCAATTTGGTGAATTGCAGTAGCCTACCTGCTGTTCATAGATTACTACTTACAAAGTGCTGTGAATACTCATATTTGACACTCTGTTGTATTGTACTGCAGAGAACAGAACAGACTGGCTAATGATAGTGACTGAAATCAATAAAGTGGCTTTGCAGTGTAAAAATTAACTCCCATTTCCTGCCCTGTAGAGAAGCTGTTCAAATTCTATTAGAGTCACTTGAAGAGTGCAATTACGATGCAACGCGGTTTTCATGACCTCAGCGCCCAGCAGTTTTCCACGATTTTCTCTGCTGGCTGTTATTTTTCGGACAACACTAAATAAAATCACATCTCGGCGATTCCAACAACACCTACAAAAAGCACGTTTGTGTAGTGGAATCAGCTTTCACCTTTTCATTTTCACCTATTCCCCAGCTTTCGCCATACCATAGGCCAAGCGCACGCAGCAATTTTTTGCGTCCTTGCAGTGTAAAAACGCCCCAATATCGAGTTCGCAAGTGCGTTCACGAAGGTAAGCCAAGGGCGACGAATCGATCACGCGTAAATCCGATAACAGTGCAGTTTAAAGTGGGTAAGTGATATTGTTTGCTGCGCAAAGACGCGCGGCGCCAGGGTTGCCAGTTTGGCTATTTTGAGGCCAAATTCGTAATTTTGGGCCTTTTTTCAATTCCTTTGGCTTTTTTTATTTTTGAAAAAAGGCCAAATGAAATTTGGCTTTTTTGGCCTTTTTTGGCGAATTCGATTTTTTATGTCGATTTGGCACATTTAAAGATGATTTTGGTAGATTTCTGGGCACTGGCAGATTTCTAGACACTGTTTCTGGACACAGAATGATAAATGTTCATTGGAAACTCTGCACAAGAATTTGTAATTTTTTGTTTTGCTTATTTCATGCTTTTAGGTTTGCAGTTTCAGGTTACAGCAAAATCAAAAGTTTCGAAAAGTTTACTGATGGAGTGAGTTTTATTCTTTTCATGTAAAAAACATGCGTATATTACCTTTTAAATGCGCGTTTGGGTGTTTGAAAGATGTCGTTGTGTATTATTTTGTTTTCGGCTTTTTTTGGTGCTATTTGGCTTTTTCAAGGGTTGATCTGGCCTTTTTTGCTCATGACTACCTGGCAACCCGGCGCGGCGCAGGCAGTTCATTCGCTCCGCTTTTGTACCGCATCGCATCCGTGTTACTGTATAGGCGTGTAACACAGCGCTACACAAACTCCGTTTCCGTAACAAAGAGCAGCTAACTTGCATGTTGACCGGAGGCAAAGGCCTGGTTGAAATTTTTTGCCCAGATGAAAAATTTGTAGCTGTGCTCACAAACGCCTTTCGAAAAAAGCTTTGAAAAATCCTCTTCAGAGGCCTGAACCAAAGCTTTGCCTGCTGCAAATGTACAACCGGCTGCACCTAGTAAGATGTCAAAACCCCTCTGCTTCATGAAACCAACTTTGATAATATGAACTCAAACCATTAAAGGTTACAAAAATAACGATGGATTGGAGGCCGTTGCTCGAATTTGCGTGAAAGGCAATAGTGCAGTCTAAGCAAGACCAGGCGCGCAAAAGACCAGAAGGTGGAAGTATTTATATTAGCCCCCCCACACTTTTAGGAACGTTTAGTGCGCGCGTTTGTAGCCCTTGTAAATACACATGGAGGCACATATCACGCTTGGGGATAGGAAAAAATCATTTGTATTAAGTCTGTTTCGAACAGGGTAATCCAGACACCGTGTATATATGTATATGGTTTTGAAGTTAAACAAAAAACAAATCAGTTTGAATAATAACACACTGGTTTTGCGAGCGAAGCTTAAGTTCATTGCGGCCAGCCACGACAATAAATTCACTTTTCTGAACCAACGTATACTTTTTTGCCCTTTCTAAAATATTGTTCAGGCACATATATGTTAACCTTATGTATTTACTGGAATGTCATGGCATGGGTGCCTGAAGCTTTGGTAGCTAGCACATTGCAGTACAATACAATAGCGTAGTTTTCAAAGAACTTGCCACTATGCTGCACATTCAAGCTAATTTTCGGTTTAATGATCCACCCTATAGCTAAAAATAAAACAGTATTCCCTAACCAATGTCATACTTACTGCAAAATCGGCAAGTTCCGGACATTTTTGCTGATTTGTTGTGACGGACAAGAGTATTTGCTACAAAACATTTACATGTAGATGCTGTGACTGCTAATTAAACTTCTGTTGAACGAAAATGACAGTTATAGAAACTAATCAAGTCCTGCTGGCCACTACAGTCAGTGTCTGCATTGCATCAGTATTCAGTTAAATAACAACTGCTTTTTGAAGCAATTATACGCAGCTGAATTCTCTTAGTCCTTGTCTTAATGCTGGTATATTGCGAGTGCCACTTACTACACAGAAACATGCCAATCCCGAACAAAAACCTCCGACCCGGGCTGTATCGACTATTGTGTGCGAACACAACAGCGTTTTAAAGATATCAACCTGGACGTTCAGCTCACGTAGATCTGTTCAATGGCTTTCAAAAAATTGAGCGATTTGATTTTGTGATCTAATCTATCGTTTGGCTTGGTCTCAAAAATCGATCGAATCTTTCTTCAAAGCTATTGCAAACACATATTAACAACCGATAAACGATCTCACTGCTAGTCACTCTCTTCAGTTAAAATGATTTACGATCTTATTGACTTCAGCGTAGAGCAAAATCAGCCCCGAGGCGGAGAGCGCACTCTGCGCACAGAATAGCGAACAGCAGCGTAAAACTATTTGGTATGAGAAAAAAGGAAACTTCTTCTCAAAAAACATGTGGCGGGCAAGGGCGTACGCAAAGGGGGGTTGGGGTTAACCCCCCCTTGAGTTTGATATGTCACAAAAATTTAATTACATGCGCAGAGGAGATTAATTGTTTTCGCATACTTTTGCTTGTTAATTTGTCGACTTAATGCAAATACCACGGAATGAATTTTCATGCAAATTTCAAGGAACATTGTTAATGGGCCAAATAGCAATAATTAGGTTTTGGTGGGAATTTGGGTTATCGTCTGCGTCCAGAAACCATCTCACCACTTTTTGCAGTCGTTTCGTCCACTGCGCATGTTTAAGATTGTGTTCCGCGATAGGTCACTTTATTCAAAACAGTTGTCTGTATTTTGTCGGCTGTTGCTAATCAGCGCATGCGCTGACAGCTTTGGCTACATTACCAGTTTTTGTAGCCTTGTAGAACTGTTGCACGAGCTCACAAACAGCAGTTGTTAACATAGAAGCATTCAGGCATTTGATAATATCTCAACAGGGAAAAAAGAAAACTACTGTGAAAGTTTGCTGGACGTCTATATACATAGCAAAAATCGAACGTTCTTGCGTACTTTATGCGCATTCTCAATTCTTGTGTAGTTTAGCAAGATTCGATCTTCCAAACCGGAGTGTGCGCAAGCCAGTCGAGTCGCACACCGTCTATGCTCGACTGCTCATATTCGACGAAATTTCAGCGCAACCTGATTTTGCAGTTGTAAATTGCTATAACGTAGTGATAATTGTGTTTTACTCCCCCGTTTTAACGCGCAGCCTGATATTTTGCAGTTCTGAATTGCTGTGTCGTAGCGTTGAGTGTGTTTTTTAGCCAGCCAGGTGGACAAAAATTCGGACAATAGAACGATAAATTGTACTGGTTTCACCAGTTGTGTCCGACAGCAAACAAATCATTCGGATTCGGACACTAAGTTTTTTATTCTAATTTGTCCGAATTTTGCTGGCCTCAGAAAAATTTTGCTTTAGAAAGAAGTAAACCAACTCTGGTAGTCAGTGTCCCCAGCATGGCGGCGCCCTCCCTCCATGCACACTTTATTTAGAGCACTGACTAATCAAAAGGTGTGAGAGGCACGTAGCTAGTCAGCCACTATATGAGCCATGAATTTTTTGAGCCTGATTGAAGATCGTTACGTCGAGTCTGTCCGTGCAACGCCATGAAGCACTGCATAATCACATTGCTCGAGGTTGCTAGACCAGTGCTTCTTAACCGGGTGAATGGTTCACCCCAGAGTGAATGAAATTTTTGCAAGAGTGAATGAAAGAAGAAGGGTGAATGAAATTTATGTTTGTATTTTTTTTATCCTCTAGTAACATGCATTTGTCTTGTTTTTTTACTCAAAACACATCAACAGTTGTAAATAAATGACGAACTCCAAGCTTTCTATCTTTGCATCTTCATCAGTGAGCAACTTCATACTTCGGAAAATCCGTATTATGGTTTAATTAACTGCGCCTATTACGTAGTGGGGATTGATTTTACCGAGATATACTATGTAGCAGGCAAGTTCTACTTGCTACAATTAGTTGCTGTACAGCAGGCTAGGCCTGGATCAGTCATAACTGTACAAGCAGGCTAAAAGCTGGAAAGAACATTAAAACAAGAAAAACAAGACAAAGCGCGAAAATGTACAGTAACCTCGAGCTCAGCCACACATCCGATCATCAGTCGATCACGAGGCAGACCATACATCCGGCCAGAGCCCAGTCATGCGGACACCCACGAATCATGTGACCAGACATCATATGATCATCACATGACTTTATTGAGGCAGCCCAGTGTATTGCGCAATAACGATGACTTAATGAGCTTTTTATAGTAACAGAAATTTGGGTATAAATAGGGCAGTTTTCGCATCCAAAAATTGGATTGGAACAAACAGCGGTGGCGACCTGTTCCAATGTCTTCCGGAGTTTAAACTCTTAAAGTTTGGCTTCGGAAGTAAAACACTCTGCCTCTTGGAACTCTGTGTTCACTGGAGGTTAAGTCGGTTGGAGTACTACTATGGGTATCCCCATTTAGCCCAACGATCAAGAGTTTTTTAACTGGTTAAGTCCTATAAACAGGCTTTTACCGGTCAAGTAGAGTGGCTTGTCCGGGCGAAGCTCTGTCACTTTAGGCAATAAAAATGGGAACTATAAAAACACAATTCCTACCAGTTTATCAAGCAATGCGCTGTTAAACGAAATGCTTTCGTTGGCACTAAGCCTTGCGTCACGAATTGTTGAAACGTGACAGTTGCAAAGAAAGCTGCACATTGCTTTGAATAATGACAAGTTTCCGTTGAGAAACTAAGTTACGTTCTGAACATTCAGAACCAAAAGTCAGAGTTAAGTGATTCAGTCAACAGTACTCTGAACAAATTGTTAAAGACATAGAATACAATATGACTCTAAAGAAATAGTTTTATTTGATTGCACAGTTGCATGGGTTGTTCTGGTTCGGGAAGTTGACTCAAGAAGTGCTGCAAGTTAAAATAATTATTATTGGTGAGTACTATTGTTTGATCATTAATACATGTTATTTACGAAACTAATAAAATCAGTAAAAAAATGAAAGTTGTGTTTATTGCCGGTAGCGTTTATAGCGAAGTATCAGAAGTGAGTCGGTACATTAAGCAGACGAGTATCTGTGAACATGGACCGTGGTACAGTTCAGAAGCGAACCCACTTAAAGTTAACTGCTGTACCTAAATAGGGATTTTAGTCTTCCTACTAACAATAGAAACATTAAATTTCCCTTACAACCATGCTTTATTCAGTCTAGTGGTGGAATCTCTGCTGTGCTCTCTGCATGAACGTCCTGTAGGCCTACTCCTGTGCAAAGGTTATCTGATAGAATCGCAGTATTTTCGGTTTCATTCTCCATTTCTAGTGAAAGCTAGACACCTGAACACTTATAAGAGTAACCTTATCAGTCGAGGAGCAGGCCTAACCAATCGACGTACAGTAGTCTCTTTGTGATATTTGTTTGTTACAAGTTTGGTATTGATTCCAACATCTAATATGAGTTTACATCTCAAGTAATACCTGCAGAATGTCTACAAAAGACGTACAAAAAACACTTTGGTTTCATGAAAGTAAATGTAAATATGTGGATGAAATCGATCAGCACACGCAAGCTTCATCAGCTTCACATTTTAAGAAACAAGGTTTAAAATGGAAGGTTAGCGTCGAGAAAATTTCCCTTCAAAAATTAAAAGTGAAAGTGGGATGATGTTTATATCAAGTATGGATTTTTTTTCTCAGACCAGAAGTGAAGAATTGAGTCATGAGCCGTACTTCCGCTCAATGCATGCTTTTCTATTTTAAATATAGCAACCAGTTTTGGGGTCATTCAAAACTGCGGAGTCATTCACAAAACAAAAACGGCATTCATCAGAACAAGTTTTCGCAAATTTTCAAGCAACAGCACGAATATTTGCGCAAACAGTAAAATTTCCTCTATTCATCAATCGCTAATGACTCTGCTAGTAAGAACTCTGGTTTTCCTTTCCTCTTTTCGAATAGCGCTTGTGCTCATGAAACGAAAGAAGCATTTTGCGAAGCTGAGTCTGAATCAAACCACATTAGAAGATCCTAGCCAATTTGCTGCATGGCGGAAAGCATGCTGTGGATAAAGTAGAGCAAACACTGCGGTATAAGGAAGAACAATCGATGTGTTATGATTATTGTCACATCGGCCATGCATTCACACAGTAGTGTGGGAGCATAGCTTTCCGCACTTGGATTTTGACGATTCTGTCGCACTCCATCCTCGGAATGTTGCTTACTACGCTGGTCAGCTTCACTGCTAAAATATTTTTATGAACGTTGATCGCCGTTCAAAAATCTAAATGCGTGTTGTGCATGCTGATGAGACAAGAATGTCATTGCAATAAGTACATTTCAACTGGTTTAGGCCTAGTACTGACTTTTTACAAAGTGCCACATGCAGTAGAAGCGTAACGAACAAATATTATCACATTTGGTGAAATAGGAGTGCAAAGATGTTAGCTATATGTCTTCCAGCTACCTCGACAGCAACACTGTACATGTGACAAGGTTTAAAAATGTATGCAGGAAATTTTTTAATAACCGACATTTTAACAAACACCTAGTCGAGCCGTCGTTGAAGGAAAATCTGAAATTATGTCATCCAAATTCAGTTTCCCGACAAAACCATTTTCAATCGAAAGAATAGATAAAGGAGACAATCTATTCTTCCCCCTATTTTATCAACCTAAGCAGTGAAAAGCTCTCGCAAAACTTGCAATAGAAACTGCGACCCTGAGATAAAGTTTTAAGACACAAGCATAAATACGGAGTAGAAGGGTCACGTAATCGACGTTCTGTTAGCCACTGCAACACACCAATGCTGTGGCATTGCTTTGGAACGTGGAACCACTGCTTTGTACAAGTCGCTTAAACCTTTCAATCTCTACTGGAAGTTCAGATAAATAACTTCATCCGCGTACATGGTTTTAAATTTAGTCATACCAACCGCATTATTATCGCTTTGCAACCAGGCATGGGGATTCAAAAAATTAACTCCTTCACTAAGAAATCGGTCCAGAGCTTGTAACATGTATCGTTTAATTTCTTCAAGAACAGATAGACCTACGTCTTGATTTTGTTCACCTAGTGTTGGTTTCATCCTTTTGACACGTCGCTCCTCAACTGGAATTTCTAGCTTTTCACAAATCTTGAGAGTTATCAAAAATCCAGGAGATCCACGAACCCCAAGCACCCCCCTTCCGACGCCCATGCAAACGAGGGTAATTATGTACACAAACGGCAGACTATCCTCGTCCTGCAATAGTTATCCCGCTTGCCCCAATTGGGCTGTGTAACCGGAACTCAAATTTCAGGCTCCGGCTTCAGTTCCACCAGGTAAAAGTTTTTGACTTCGGTTCCAGCTGCAATCATCTAAAGTTGCTTGGGCTCAAGCTCCGACTTCGACGCCCATCTGTTTCATTCGACTTTGCTTTGCTGGCTGTTTATATCAAGCAGTGTTGCTATTTACATTTACCACATGGCCAACTAGTCTGCCATACTCCGCGGTAGGTGGATATATTGAGTGTACCTGGCCAGAGTGGAGATATTGAGTGTAGCAATTCATGGATTTATTGGGTGTTATGGAGACGTCTGTCGAACGAAATGGAAAGTCTCTGCTGGAGAGATGACACTGAAGGGCATGCGTCCAGACACTCCGAACCTGGCATTACCTTTTTCGGGCCTCGCTCTTTCACATCACTCATGATTTCTGATTATGACTTGATGCCCCTCCTCAAAATTTCTGCTCACGCCACAGAGTGGGGTCCCGAAAAAGTGCTTCCAATCGGGCCCCGCACTTAGTAAGGCTGGCCCTGATCACAATTTTGATATAATTTCAGTAAATCATGCATGCAGAGATTGCGTGTTTTTTGGGTGCAGGGCTCTCTACAACTTGCCGTGGCGAGCGAGTGTTAGTAGCCATTAGGTTCAATGCAACATTCCTATCTTTGAGGCCTCATTGAAGAAAAAATGTACACCTGTTTCTTGAAAGATGCAGAAAGTCTAACAATGTATGGCTGCGCGCTTTGATGCGGTCAGATTGTTTGTATTCGTCCTTATTCTTTGAACAATACAATCGCATTTTACTTTGTGAATTATCTACTGCGCCAAGTATAAACTTTAACTTTGTTAGTATTGCTTTACTGATACAGTGTAACCTTTCTTTTGACTTAGAAACTTCATCATCTACTGTTGCGTTTATTGGTTTCTTGTTTGCTTCTCGTTTGTTGTCTGGTTTTTCTTCATGAGTTGATCTCCCGAATACACAAACTGAACCACACGTCAGTGTGGCCTGACGACTTCGAGTGGTACGGCTTCAATCCTCCGACGTCAAACCGTACCATTGCGCAGGCAAGCATGACTTACTTCATCCATAGGAGCCATCGTTGCAAGCGTCATTTGACTTGACTCACGAAATCTTGATTCTTAAGCCGGTACATTGCTGATCGTCCATCAATTGTTTGTAACCACCCTAAACTTGCTTGGGCACCTTTATCTACCACATGCCGTCATGCTGCGGTTACTTACCACGTTAAGGTAAGCTCACTGAGATGCAATGTACCATCTTAATATTAGGTACGTTTTGCTCTAATGCACAGCAACGCTGTTTAATGCAAACTGTTACGATTGTTACAGCTTTGCACAATTGCTCATCCAAATACCTTGCCTTCGTCATGCCCTCATCGCTTAAAATCGTACCCAAGCTGCTCGAGCGTTCATCCGTGCAGGGCTCAATCAACAACCGACGTTAGTCACAAGCAAGTCCAGTCACAACTGTTGGCGATCCGGAAGCAGTAGTAATATAATGAACGAGAAAGACTCATAAAGAACTGATTATTTTCTGCCAATGCAAATGAAATCCTTAGCGACCGGAAGTAGAGATGTTTTGTTGATTCGTTACCTTAACCGAATAATAACTTCAGGCAGCCACCGGGCAGGAGTGAGAAACAAGGCTCCTACAATGTTTTATCATACAAAGCATACAAAAGCACATGCTTCTAAAAATGATCGTCTTGCTTTTGAAAAATTTTTTATTTGTTTTGAGAAGTGCGTTAACGCCTCTAAATTATTTTTACTAAGTTTTGAGGATAACTCACCAACATAGGTGTAGGAGCGGGAAAAATTTTGGTGGTGCAAAGCAATTTTGCCTGGATTCTCCCAAACTTGTCACGTCAATTCGGGCGCCATTATTTTCAAATCAAAGCATGTCGGGCGTCATTTTTTCTCAGATTTTTAGGGAGTTTTACAAGGTTCTCAGAGGTTTTGTCCGGATTTTAAAGGATTTTGCCCGGATTTTCACGAAATCAAAACTTATGGGGGTGCGGTTGCATCCCCGCTTCCTACACCAGTGCTTACCAGTCCCGCAAGCAGCGGGGCAACCGGGAAATTCCCGAAAGTTTCAAAAACGTGTTTAGTTGTTAGGTAAAACAGGAAGTTATATTTATTTTGCACCGGTTCCCGAAAATTGCAGAAAAGTTGCAATCATTTTGCCCCTCCCCAAAAATATCAGCTGGTTGTGACCGACTTACGCATCTAAATGAAGTCATACTGGAACTTTCGAAAAAGGGGGTTTGGTCTTCAGCAAACATCGATCTATTTCTGCTGATGACCCAGTAAGTCCATCTTCTCTGGCGAAAAAACAACTGTTTTTCGAAGCGTCCAGTTTTTTTTCATGTCAGCGTGGTCCAACTACTTTTGACCTACGGGCCATTTTACAAAAATGTGACAACTTGCAGGCCACTTCCAACAAAACGATGCATAAAACAGCAGATTCACAAGATTTAAACTTGAAAGGGGAAAATAGATGGGTTAAGTGAATGTGTCATTGACATTATTTCGCAGTAGCAGGGACCGAGTTTGCTAAAAAACTTTGGGGGGGACAAACCTTATTGTTTGAGTTTCGATAACGTCACCATGTTCACTCAACCGTAGTACGACCTTTTTGTGACCAAATTGGGGGTACATTATGGAATTGATACTGATACCTGGCTATGCCCATCGCGGTGGTATTGCGAATAGTGTATACAAGTATACAATGGTGCTATGTCTAGACATTAAGCACATAGCACTGAATTTAGTATGAAAACACATTATTTTTGAGAGCTTAAATAGACCAAAATTATGCTAAAAAATTCTGATAATAAATTCAAATTTGGTCAGTTTCGATAAATAAAATGTACTGTTACTAATAATCACCACATAAATCAAATCAAAAACAAACCACAAGATCCTTTGGTAAATACCAGCAGTGCAACCAAGCGCATAGCCAGAAATTTTATTAGGGCTGGGGAAAACAACAACCGAGTTTCAACATTTAAATATTTTTAATGCTCCTTGTTTTTGAAGCATCATCCATGAAACGTGCATGTTTCTTGCGTTTTCTCCTGAACAATTGTGTTCAGATTTAAGCCGGCAAATAAAAAGTTTGCTTTCATTGAATTGACAAGCTTCAAAAGTTTTGATAGTGAAGTTCCAAGCTTCTACTTTGGATCAATGCCACCATTTGCTCATAAACCTTTCTTGCAAAAGAGCTAGTAAACCTCTCAATGCCCAATATTGCACTTGAGCAAGAAGTCATCACAGCCGCCATTACGATTGCGCTTATACTGTATTTACACACTTCTGATGTACACCACACAGCACGTCCAACCGAAGCAGAAGAACGACTTTTCTCTGAGGCATTAACATCCGTAGTAGGTCTTCTACAAAACCTTCGCGGATATAAGAAGTGGATCGCGTTGTCATCTAATTTTTGAGCATTTAATTCACGTCTGTAGTTGGTAACTGTATACGCTAGAGGCTTTCAACGTGTTGGAAATATGTTCGGATTTTTTATAATGCGTAAGATGTTTTGGCTATGTTCAACCTATTCCGTAAAACCTTTGTAGCTACTTTAAACTTACTTCATTTAAATTATTTGATGAGACTTTGCTAAATTTAAC
>JGI24021J15306_10006993_pt1 | contig 13684 bp, 11 predicted proteins | sample Ectturendosymbi1_FD_15306 | JGI IMG/M metagenome (IMG submission 15306) | reverse complement strand
ATGAGCGTAGTAGCGCCAAGTGCGTTATCATTGCGCTTGTGCCCCGCAGATAATTCATCCAATCTCAAAGTGTCTTTCATAGGACGAAATGATTTGTTACACAATTTGCAGTGTGAACGTTCAACCACATCCTTCCCAAGCCTTTTTGCAGTAAGAAAGTCGTTTATCCTGCTGTGCTTTTTCTTATCTTATCATAGACTCCTCGGCCACGAAGCCATCGCAAATACCTGAGCTAAATAGGAAAGCGACCAGACCTCCCAAAGTTTTTATTTTTTTATTTTTTTTTACTGGAACAATATATCTGTGAAAACAACTCATTCCAGATTTTTACAATACACAGCTCACACTACGCAGCTCTGCTTACGCTATCAGTTGCTTACCCGCAGGGAATACCGAACCCCAATCAGCCTCGAGTAACCATAACATTTTTGGAAGCTTTAAGTCCGCAATGTGGTACTACATGCAAATTAGGTCCAAATTCGACTAAATTATTCAAAAAGGGCAAAACGCCAAACAAAATATTGCGGCGAAACAACTGCAGAAAATGGTAAATTTTCGTAATTTGTGTAAGGTCGGTACAAACGGAGTGCGTGCGCGAATGTGCTGATCACGGCAATTACATTCAGTGTGTTCTCTTGCTGACATGTCACGCATGATGAACCACCTGCTGGTAAATTGTGATGACAGCTGGTCTGGCACACAAAAACTGCCGAAGGCGAAAAATGTCAAAAGCCGCAAAAGCAGAGCATTTATTCTTGTAGTAGCGTCTACAGCAACATTACCATCCAGCACCATGTTAACTTATCAACCAAACGGCAAGAAATATGTATTATCCGTGCTCTCTCACCAAGGTATAGAAACTGGTTAGTATTCGGTGCATACTTAGTGTTGCCAAACTCCAGTAAAAGCAAATACCAAAGTGTGCTTCAGATTACACCAGGAAAAGAATCAACAAACCCATCTTCCACAAAATGCCAAAAACAAACATTAACAAGCTTTCACAGTAGGCTTTTACTCAAACTAGTGCTAAAAACTCCAAGTATATTCACAATTGAGGCAGGCCAGACAACATACGACTTTTCTAACTAAGGACTGAGTGAAAACAGACAACGACTGCCCCTCACCTAGAGGTATTACCACCAACAGACTACCTATTTTATAATGTGGCCACCTTTTTCACTCACCGCACTTTAAGGCGTTTATCCCCCGAAATAAATTTGTGTTGATGACCCTGCTCTGTCACAAGTAAATTTGTGTTGATGACCCTGCTCTGTCACAAGTGGAACAAAGTCAATCGCAAAATAGAAAGAGGTTCAAACATTTAAAAACTCTTCAGTGTGGCCTTGGCACCATGGATTTACTCTGGCAAAATCCTCAGCATAGCAAACGGAAAAACGAGCATATTTGCAGAAAGAAAGAAAACAGTAATACAGCTTAAAAAACGCAATCATTTCAAATGTTAAATACGCCCAGAAATCATTTCAAATGTTAAATACGCCCATGAGTTTACTTGGAGCAATAAAACAACAAAATGCAGCGCCCGTCGTCTTTTACTGCTTTAATGCATAATTTAATATGAAATCTTCTCGCAAGAAAAGTATTTAAAACACCTAAGGAGAGCATCAATGAACTGAAATATATGTTTTGGTCAGATACTCAATAATTTGAAGAGCTTAAAAATTACTCAGCGTCTGGAAAGGGTGAAGACACTTCGACGCAATTTTTTCGATACAGACCAGCACAGCTCTCAGCTGCAGGAGTTAACTGTAATTGTTTTAATTCAACGGGACAAGAACAAAAATTCAGGAAACGCCAATTTGTGATTGTAGGGATCGGTCTTGTCTGCCTAACTAAACCATCAAAAGCTGCTGCAGTTTTGTCTCATCATGACTTCAGCTACAGTCGTCACAAAACTCAATGCGTTTCCCTTTACAGAAATGTTACATGGTTACAGTCCATCGCAATTGTTAAAAAATTGAACACAAACAACAGATACACGCTTTATAAAGAAAAGCAATGTTTGAATCCTTTTCACTGAACGAATATGTTCAGCAACATAACCAGCCAGAAGTTTTGCAAATCGTTGTGGCTTTGAAGTTACGTCCCGAGGAGCCCACTTTCTACACAGTGTTCAATGTACTTTGATTTAGTTTAATAAACAAACAGGGCGCCACCATTCACCACAAACGTCTGGTCGATTGGGCATTTATGTGGAAAACATCGGCTTTTGGACTACCAAATAAATTCACTGAGAAGGTTATAACCGGAACGCAGATGTTCGCCACTGACCGTATGTTCAATAGCTCTGTACTCCTTTAAGAGTGGCGACATGACATATAGCGCAACCCGCGTAGTTAGAAAAGCGAAAGTTCAGACATCTTTCAAAGATGTCAAGACAAGGTGACTGTGATGTCGATGTCGACCTCACTGAGCGCATAACGTCATAAAAGACATACACCGCGAACGGTTTCAGCACGCGAAAGAAATAATTATTGTTTAAACCGATTTCGTGATCCAAGCCGACCTTACATGGGGGACGAGGGTTGCCAGGTTGGCGCTTTTGGGATCAAATTTCAGAAATTTTTCAGAAATTTGATCCCAAATAACACTTGCTGGCCCCAAAATTTTCGTTTGGCCCTTTTCCAGGATAGACTGGATCCTTGGAAGAATTAGATATAACCACCCTGGGTCCTGTCTGAGAAATCATATTTTTTCACTTTTTTGTCTACTGTAATTCATTGCGGATTTTCACCAAATTCCTATATTTTGAAGGTTTTTAAATACAAAATTTTGTTAGGATCATTAGGGTTTCTGAGTTAATGTGAAAGAAAGTTTATCAGAATACCTGTTACTTGCTGCAGTCGCAGAGGTACCACTCAGTGAGAACTGTTACTTTACCTAACTTAACTGTTGTTCAGGTGGTGCACGTGTTTGTTGGTTTTGTTCAGATGATTGTTGATCGCTTTAGCGCTTATTGATGATGATTAATTTATCTCAGTTTATGGCTATACACGGAAATTAAGTTGTTGTCTAACGATTTTTCCTCACGTAGCCTACTTGTTTTGCTGCTGTGCTACAATTGTGATTGAGGAACACTGCCATTTAGTGAAACGCTAAGTATCGGTTCATATGACTTTTTAACTGCTGATAAATTTGGAAAAAAATGGTTGCCCTTTTTTTGGCCCCTTGTCTTAGAATTTGGCCCTGTTTTGGCTCTTCTCTGGACTAGATTTGGCCCCTTGACAAAAAGTAGATCTGGCAACCCTGTGGGGGACACAGAGTTCTTGGAACAAGCTCTTAATCATAGCTGCAGGTGATGATAAAATTGCGTTTGCATCTCATGCTAGTCACTGTCAACCAGTAGGAAAGTGAAACTAGTTTTACTTGTCAACTCTCGTTTACTGAGTGAGGTCTTCTTACAGTATGTATAATGTTGAACAAGATTCTCCTATGTGCTTTCTGCTGGGAAGAGCGTATACTGTGCACGTGTGAAGTGACACCCGACAATTTTGCAACCGCAGTTATCAGTGCCAGCCGGTAACTTGTTTTCGGCAAACCCACGCATCTTCGCGCAAAGAATGAGATTGTTGATGTAATTTTATATTTGGCAAGGTTTGTTTTCCAACATAAAAGTTAAAATACAAGCTGAGTTTTGAATAACAGCTATTTTATTTGAGAAAACTGGTTTGCCTTGTTGACAACATCTTCTTGAAAGGAACCATGTCGGAACGCTGAAATGTTGTTTTGGGTTACACCAGCTAATGGCAATCTAGCTTATTCCTGAAGCTTTTGTATCAAGCCTTGCTTCGCGTAAGCCAGGGGTTTTCAACCTTTTTTTGCTCATGGCCCACGAAATTAATTTGAAACTGTCTGACAGAAATGGTTCAGATTTGAAGCGTTTTACTACAATAGTGTTTAATGTACGGTTGTAAGTTTCACCAAGATAAAGAAAGAAAAGTTGTAACACGCAATTTTGAGTTTATTGTAGAAATTGAGTTTACGGTAGAAAAGCTCTGTGGCCCACTGAAAACAGCGTCATGGCCCACTACTGGGCCATGACCCACAGGTTGAAAACCTCCGGCGTAAGCCATTTTTGCGAAAGTGCTCACAATGCACGATTTCCAAGAAGCAATCCATAACTTCTCACAGGCGGTGTACGCGTTTTTGTTGCGTTGAGTGCCGTATGCTAAATATGCATTACCACTAAACGGTAAGCATTTAAAACGCAGGTAGTGGAAAGGACAAACTTGACAGTACCACATTACAGCAAACGGGTCGCCAGGTTTTTGCTGGTGAGGGGTCGCTGTAAGGGGAAGACTTTAAAGAGTCTTCCTTCATATCCANGGCGGAGAACCAATTGCAAATAAGAGGACTGGCATTCCGCTTCAACATACTGGCGCCGCCGTCGNATGACATACTCACCAAGCACAATCCTTTGTTCTATTTTCATCCACTTGCTTCATTATAAGGCTGTCTTTAACATTGATTCTGTTGTTACACAGGGACGAGAAAGCACCGGTATTTCGCTAGTTGAATATTTTCAAGTACTTGCTAGAGTTGCGGGTCCGTTGAAAAACTGTGATAGCTTTGCTGCTGTGATGTTCAGCTGATTCAGAGTCAGAAGCAAGTACGTGGTACAAAAAGCACATGACTTTTCGATTCAAACCTGAGGGTGTGCATTTGCTTTGTTGGAACATATATTGCATATTTTACCCAGGACGGAAAAGATTTTATTCTTTCGACACCGACAAAGCACGTCTAGAGTCAAACACCCGCGAATTCGATAGCAAAAGCAAACATACCTGATGAACAAACGGTTCCAGCACCCTCTTCGTGGCAAAGTTGTGTGATGTCATAACGCGCCCTTTGATTGTTTCGCAGTGACCATCGTCGTGTTCGTGGTAACCATTGTGTGTGTGAATGTGGAGCTCCGCCCCACTCATGGATGTAGTTGCGGTCACCGCAATGACGTTCGTGATCTCTGTCGTCAAACACTCCTGTCAATTTCGCCTCGACGTTCAGCACTAGACCAGCAAAGGCGCTTGCGCTGACAAAACTGAATCAAACTACACAAACGCACCTGCATGACAAAAAAGAAGGTGGTAAGGCTTCACAGTGCTCAGTTGAATTATGAAAACGGGTAATTACACACGCCCAGTGAGGTTTACGAACATCGCTACCAGCGATATTCTGATATAAAAATAGGTAGGCGCAGCCACTGTCTGGTTCAACGCACCAACTTGAGCTGGCCACCTCTAGAATTTAATCCGAAAACTCTTCGTATTTCCGGTTCCTAGCTCTGCTTTTCATTACCATCAGTCAGGTGTGATGGACATAACCTGCGTAAATCGGAAGAACAGTAATTATATGAAGTGCTTTTACAACCACTATCGATGGAATTTCAAGTGTGCAATTTGCGTATTAAGCAATCATCCTCAGCTCTTTCAATCAAATAGTCTCTTCCATTTGACACCTAAACCTAAAAGCTTATTTGACGTTTGCAGATGCTGACCGCGTTACAATTGAGCAAGCTGTTTATCGTACTGATGATCTAGCTTACGTTTTGGAATGCCTTACACTTTTTCAAGGCTTCAGTTGTGCGTGGATGCTTTTAGTCAGGCACCTACGACGCAGATTCATCCACCATTTGTTTCTCTGCAACCAAAGTGAAAAGACTCAATGCTCAAAACGCAGAAAATTTGTGCTTGCTGCGTTTAATTTGGGGATTGTATAAAAGCGTTCAGAGTTGGTCACAGATTATGTTGCATTACTTTTCACCAGTAATGTACTGATTGGAACTCAAGAAATTGCGCTGCCAGTGTTTCTGACTCGTACTTCCCTGACCTGTTTCTTCCCAGCAAGGCATGTTTCTGCATCCACGCCTCGTTTCGGAACGAAACAAACTGTTTGCTATAGGTATTAACTGTTCCAGTATCTTTGAAAAAGTATTAAAGTATTTTATCACTTTTCACAAACATACTTCCGCAGTTTGTCGCATGCGTGCGTTGAACTTCGGTTATCAGAGGTTGTTCAGTGTGAACCAAATTAGTAAAATAGTATAATTAAAAGCTCCAGATTTGCTTCAAGCTTTCCAGGAATCAGCCGACTGGGCTCTGCTGTCTTCACGATGATTCAAACTTGCACGCGTCTGTATGAAGTTACGATACTCGAATAGGAAAGTAATAATATACAAATACTCGGTTGTATTCGACTTTAACCCACAAGGATAAAAGTGTCGGTGGAGAGGTTTTATGGCTATGGTTCCTTGCTTCTTGTTTCAGGTTGAGCTGAAAGCTTTGAGTAATTAGCGGCATTCACTGCATGATTTAACCAAAGGTTCCCTGAGCACCTGTGCTTAAATACAACTTGCTTAATTTTCCTAAATAATTGTTTGAGTGCTAATAATATAAATATTCATCGGGAGTTCACAATGGCTTAAAGTGATCAAAAATTTATAACTTACCAGTTTCTCAATCTATAAATTTCCCACCTGTCAGTTCAAATGGAAACCAGAAACTCAGCACAAAATAGCCCGAGGTGGTGTGTGATCAACAATGATGAACGTTTTTGGGGGCATCAAAGCTCTCAAGCAAACCGTCGGAGTAGACTAGCAAATGAAAGCGGAGAAACAGCAGGTTAAGACGTGCTGGTAAACATAATATAAGGTTAAAAAACATTAAACTAAAAGCGTTCTGATTGTATGGCGTTCATCAGTTTTATGATTTGCTGTTTGTTACAGTGTATGCACAGACGAACTGGACAGCAACAAATGGAAAACAGGTGTGGTTAATCACCTTCACCTTGCTTTTGCATATTTTTCGTATTTCTTTAGTGGTAAACGTTGTTGCGGGCAATCCCCAAACTCTAAGCGTGCTTAAAACGAAGTAGGATTTCACCTGCGTACCCTAGCCAGTATGAAATCTTATGGTCGCCGCGAAATTAGTCAATCTGCATTAGTGGTATTTTACTTTATTTTTTGTAAGCAGCACGTGCCAAATGATCTATATTCCCATTAAGCAATATTCCCTCAGGACCGGCAACGGTCACTGCTGCAGCAACGTGCAGTTCCCGAGGTCTGTTGATGGTCCATAGCGGTTTTCACTGCTGGCAGCGACATTGCCTTCGCAAAAACCGATGCGTAACCTGCCGCAAATCAAAAATTCGATCAGCTGTCGTTGTTCACGTACAGTAGTTGTTCAATCGTGCTGATGCGATCTTCACACACGTAATGATCTATTAAACTTCTTTCATCCGCGTTGTGGTCCAAACAGTATTAGCAGCTCGATGAATTTCAAAAGTCAACTTTCCGCTACACGACCACTATTTAGGTCGTAGTTTCCTAAACGATCAAAAGGCTTCATTTTTTTAACATTCACCTTCTGCTGCAGTCACACTTTAAATGACTGACTTGCATGAGTCACACTCGGATAGAATCGTTTAGCTACAGCACGTGATTTAAACCAAGGTGCGCATGGCTACACACCAGCTCACACCTGTGATGGCGAAACGTCAAAGTGTTTGCGGGACCTCATACGCAATACGCAGCTACAGATAGTTTTGAAAATGTCTTTCAAAACCTCACTACGATTTAGATAAAACTTTGTACTGCGATGGAGATGTCTGAAACAAAATGGCAATTACAATAGCACTTTTGATCTGTTCACGTAAACAATGTTTTATATAGTCAGCAACACTGCTTTAATACCGTAAACTACCTCCTACCTTAGCCAACAGATTTCAAACAGCTATTCAACTACCAAACAAAAATGTGCGATCTTTGATTTTTATCCCATTTTGTAAATAGAGATTGTATGTTCTCAAGCGACACCTCGTTTCAAATCCAAACTTGACCCCTTCTGATAACGTTTTGATCGCGACATCCACGAAGAAAACGCTGAACTTGAAATTCACCTGACATCACGCCCAGCAAGGAGGGAACTGCTAAAGCTNCTTTCTAACTTTGTCATATTTTGCGCGCGAAGTGCAGTGGCAGGNTATCAATGTCACCAACGTCACAGNGCAGATGCATCGGCGAGCAGTTATCTGTATCGGGATCGCGTGATNCACGCCCAGCGTAGATGGTTGCGTGCAACGGGAAGCACAGTGCAGCGTGGACGTCCTAATCAACGCAAACCGCAGTTTTCCGCACGCTCGGGACTGGAAATGAAGGTAGCCAAGTGTGGCAAACTTGCTGGGGAAACGCGTTGAGAGGTAGGTATGGAATTAGTTTTAAAGGGTATTAAACACATAAAACGAGAGTTTTTCAGCAGAATGTGAAAGTCGAATTAGCAACCTACACTTGGCAAGAATTTTAATGTAATTTCCATCGCAGTTTTTACACTGAATCCAGCATTTTTGGATATGATGCACGTAGTTTCGGTCAGTTCAAGCAGTTCTACACCAGCTCCTGAAATTTCATTTTAACACCAAATATCCCGAGAGCAGTGGCGTACGCAGAAAATTTCCGAGAGGGGGGCAAGTTTCGTCAATCGTGTGACGTCACAAATCAACTTTAGGGGAAGTGCCGCAGGCACGACCATTCTAGGGGGGTCCGGTGGCATGCCCCAGGNAAAATTTTGNAAAATTACACCTACAAGTACGCATTTTTGTGCATTCTGGAAGCAAGTTTTANAAAATATTCTTTTTACATTCTTTATTTTTAGGGTCTGAGGGGGTGGCCATGGCACAGTGGCCTCCCCCCTCCGTACGCTAGTGCCCGAGAGTCACCTAACGTACGTGCATTTACAATCAACCATAGATTACGTCTTTCCTTAAATCCATTTAAATATTTTCAGACTTACACTGTTTTTAAAGTAAGAAAAGTTCAAAACATCCTTTGATCGAAACGCAAATCCCCACAGCAACTGTATAGTTTCCAATTCGTTGTGCATCTGAGCATCCGGTCACTGACTCTCGGCTATGAAATACTGTAGGCGCGCCTCTTGCCTCTGGCAAGTGGCAACACAAGGTCAACACTGCAACCGAGTTAATCCACAATGTTCTAAGATGCTATCACGTTTTGGCAAACTTTTTGCATCGCTAGGTCATTTCAGAGGTTCAAAAATACACACTAGACAGGAAGAAATAAGAAGTCTAAGGATGACGCAGCACTTCCTGTCAAAACATGGTCTTAGCACTTTTATTATTTTGCTTAAAGCTGTTCAACTTACTATTGCTTCCTTATTCGTATCCTGCACTGCACGAGATTACAGCTATTGTTATGATTTGCAGCAGGTACGAAACCTCAACATTTACACATGGCTTGCGCTTTGCAAAAATGATCCAAAATTTACGCAATAGGAGTGTAGGAAACGGTGTATTGGCAATCTACCCAACAGTATAAACAACCTAAAGTTAATTTCAAGCAGCAGCCCAAATAGCGCTAAGAAAAAGTTGCACTGCAAAAACATCAACACTAGCCGATCTGTATTTCTTACACATCCGTCAACAGGCCACGTGCTAGCAATTGTTACATGAATCAATCGAAGCAAACCGTTATTTAGCAAAAGTTTGTTGCGCAGCAATCAATAAAATCAGCCTTAACAGTTTGCTAACTCGAACAAACTGTCATCAGTTTGGAGTAATTTTGTGCTATCGCAAATTGCGACGCATCTGTTGTATGTTATGTTGGTGATTGCATTAAGTCAGGGATTCCCAATCTGGGATACATGTACCCCTAGGGCTACATTTGCTTATCTGAAGGGGTACATTTTAGACCAACAATAGAAGGGGGAAATATATTTATGCATGATTTAGTTCGAAATATTCTAAAATATAAAATTTATATTAAAAATTCAATGGATGTTTGTTATTTTAATCAGCCTTTTTGTCATAAGATATTTTAGGGGTGCATACCCATCGGTCGAAATGCTGAAGAGGTACATAGTCAAAGAAAGTTTGGGAACCCCTGCATTAATAAATGTAACCGTGTTACAATAAAGCTTGGCCAGACTTGAACAAGGAAAAAATCTACGAAATCTACAACTTTCCACTAGACCAGACGGAAGATCTAACATGCCAAAAGTACAATTATGCCGGATACAATGATAGTCCACAAAAAGGGAGTTGGGCCCCACTAAATGCTCGCTAACACTGGAGGTTGCCGGCCTTCGCTGCATAACCTTTCCGGCGGAAGCAAAGTAAATTGGAAAATTCACGTGACTGTCGAAATGAATCGTTTTGATGAACAGATTTGAAGCACGATTTTTTCTAAAGTGCACACATGCAGACATAAAACACTAGTTTTTGAGCAATTGCAAAAATTTCGGGGTTGAAACCCTTCACCCATACCACACCCAGATTACGCACTTATTTCTTGGTCTTCCATTAAGCCAAATAACAAGACTTAATGTTCCAGGCTAGAAAAGTTTGAAGAAAGCTGGGTTAGTTGATTGTTTGTCCTACGCAACTCGGAATCGAGATTGATTCCAACTACGTTCATAACTGTTTTGAAAAGAGCCCTGCATGATGATGGCCGCTTCACACGTGGTTCATTCCTCAGTGAAGCAGGGAGTTCGAAGTGCTTATGGCACAAAGCAAATAAAAAGGGATGTCAAAAAAAATTGTTTTTGCATCTGCTGAGACGCCTTCAAGGCAAGTAACCTAGCTAGCAACGCGCTTAATCATTCACCGCAGGTTTTCAAAATTCTTCCCGGACACAATCTGGTGTGCAAATAGTACAGAGCTTTAAATAAAAAGTGAGGAGAATAGCAGTGCAAAATGTGCCGTATATGAAAGGATGGATATCAAAGGAGCGCTTGCTCACCGTGATGCTCTGACACACAAAAATCACGGCTCATGTCTTGTTGTCTGCAGTCACGAAACGAACTATTCTCACCATTTATCTGAATCGCAACGAATGTTGACAGCTGGCGGTCATGCTGTCTGTTTAGACCAGTACTTTTAACTTCAAGGGAGAAAAAACTCCTCGACGTGTGGCGCACCTTTTCAGTTCCACCGTTCGTTGTTATAAGATGAAAAGCATGTTGAGATGATTGCCTAGTTAGGCCCTAGGAGCTGGTTTGTAAGGTGGTTTGCAACCAACTTCTACGTTTGTAACCAACCAGTTCATTTAGAAACATAACCTTGAATTCATTTCAGTATGAAAAACTTTGGCTGCATTCCTGAATTCAAACCATTTCATTTGGAAAATTTCGGCTGCATTTCAATAGCGTCCCAGTGCAGTGTGCGGTCGCAGCCGGGCAATGGAACAATACCATTGTCAGGAGATAAAGAAAAATAATTTGCCTAATGTCCGCTCCACTACCCATGTCACTACCTTCATCATCACGAACTTCAGGAGCTACCAACTGCGTGATTGGCCTGTGAAAATGCTGTTTTCCCTCGTATGGGTTTGGTGTTTTAAAACGCTGCTCACCGTTTCTGTATCGGAAGTTTGCTTCCGCAAAACTCACTTAAAATTCGTCCTGCCATCCAACTTTTCATGTTGACACGATCATTTTAGATCATTTTACAAGTTGTGATTCACACTGCAGGTAAATAAACAACAAAATCATGTGAATATTTCCACATAATTACGCAAAAGGCTCGTAGTTTGCAAGTGAAAATTGTGCGACGAGCTTAGTAAATGAAAGTTATCTTGATCATTGTCATTTAATTGACAGCGCTTATTTAAAGATGTTCGATGAAATGTAAATGTAAACAAGACTTTGCAAGAAACAAGAATCAAGCCTAACGTGAAGTTATCACACAACACTTACGGAAGAAACATATCAAAGGCAGTTCAAAGCAGTACACCGCGGTGACCATGTCCAGTCATTAGGCCTAAATGATCATTTATTTACTATCAGCTTAGGTGAATTTTGCTCAGAAAGCATGCGCATAGGGCTATATACTGGTCGAAATAAACATGCTTTAAACGTTCTGACGTTCATTAGCTGCAAGTTTAATCTCCTGCTGCATGGCACATGTTAAAATTTATACCAAACCAAGATTTTGTATCACAAGGACTAGGAGGCTATTAATGTTAAGAAGTCTAAGGTGTACGTGGATGCAACATGGTCAATATATGCAATCCACCAACTGCGCTACTCACTACTCTGTCGGGCCAAGCTTAGCAATGATTGCTGAGTAAATTCCATTTCCTGCACTTCACTATCAACTCCATCTTGCTGCCTGAACAGCAGGCTGCGCAAAATTATAACTTGGGTCATAAGCACTAAAAGGTATCTTGCTTCTATGCAATACAAAAATCTAGGCTAGCCACAACACATTTTCTCAAAATAATCAGTGCATGCGATACGTTGATCAAGTGGAAGTCTGACTTCTGGACGTCCGCAACTCCGCACACAGACTAAGCCTAACTTCACGTTCAACTCTTCAACCATGGAATGAATGTTGACGCTTTGGTCTCAAATGAAATTATTACATCACAAACGTAAAAAATGATCAGGTGGTGTTATTCTGGGTCACAGCAGCAAAGACGTGAACTTGATGTAAGTTTCCCAAGCAGGAAATACTGTAGGACCAAAAACGAGGTTTTCCATGTTGATTGATATCAAGAAACGCGTTTCAGAGCTCAGGTTACAACATGACGCCAATCAGTACGAGGGAAAAACTGTTAAAGCAAAGTATGGTCGTTGCTGGCGTGCACTGGTTCGAACACTCCTTACCAAGAAAGTTGACTGCACGTTGCATTGAATGGGATGAGTAAATTTCACCCTGTTGCCCTGGGATGAGTACTGCTCTCGTTGCGCATCGCATGGGTACCGGGAAAGCACATTTGGTCATAGCTTCACTTGGCGGTTTTGAATTTTTTGAAGGGTTGACGTTGACGCACTTGGCATGTTTTCGATGGCACATCAAAAGCATTCTCATCCAAAGCGCTTGTGAATTAGTGCAAAAGATAGCAAGTGAGATTGGTAGTGCAAGCCTGTAGCGCTACTCAAGCAGGTGCCTTGAGAACCGCAGCAAACAAAGTGCTCTGAATCAGACACTAATTTCAAAGAATTGTACGACAATCGAATCCTTGAAGGTTCCACGTCAGGGTTGGAGTTCCATACACATTTTACAACTTCAAGAGATTGGACTTTTGCACACGAGGTTCGAGCTTGTGAGCTAACATTTTTGGTGCGGCACAGTCCCATCGCCATGGAATCTGTGGTGGGCTTACGCCCCCAAACAAAGCTCCAAGCCCCCCAAATTGAAATATGAAACACTATAAGCTAGTCGAATTTTTATCAAATTTGAACATCAAGCCCCACCTGCACAAACGTAAATCCCTCCCGCACAAACGTAAAGCCCCCCTTTTGACGACTTTCTGGCGACGGCTCTGGTGCGGCACCATGTCATTATCAAAGAAAGCCTTTTGTCTGCTGAAAATTTGTGCCAATCCCAGGTGCCACTACTGATTTATGAAGGAACAAGTGAAATTTCGGCAGTTCTACTTTAACTCAACAACTGAACCCACGTTAAGTGTCACCTGAAATCACGGTGTCAACTGGCTGCTAATTAAAATCATCAGGGCAAACATGCGTCACCATGGCTATTGAACGAATATATAGGCCTACATAGTACAAAACTCAAAAGTTGGAAAAATGCAATAAAGCGCCTGCTGTTGTCAATAATTGCTTGAAGCAATTTCCGGTTTCAGGCGCCACTGCACTGCTCCTTGCGTACTGTAGCCTACCTCTTTGAACTTAACTTCACATTTTTCTTGGGATTG
>JGI24021J15306_10006992_pt1 | contig 13684 bp, 11 predicted proteins | sample Ectturendosymbi1_FD_15306 | JGI IMG/M metagenome (IMG submission 15306) | reverse complement strand
ATTGATTGAAAATGTTCTTTTTAGGTATCTAGTCAATTCAATGCAAAATTAGGCGCGATCGACCAACTGGGACTCGGCGATCGACGTGTTGGCCACCCCTGGTATATACGATCTAAATATTCGAAGATGTTTTCTGTTAGACGGCGCTGTTGAATTTCAATGTCCAGCCCGACCAAAATATGAGGAAAAGTTGATTATGACCATCTCTGCAACCTCTCCCACAAGTAACCGTAAACATTTGAAAACCCTCCGTCCCCTCTTTTGTTTACGTGGTATGTGAACGCTCCCAAAGACATCTTGTAAAACAAGCGTCTCTATGACAGTTCATATGCAAAGGAAGCACCCACACAAGCTTTGATGAACACTGAATTTTTCTGATGAAAAAAGCTATTTAATTCATGTGTATACTCTCTTATTTTACACAAGTGACAGGCTAGGTTCCACTCCCGGTTGTATCGTGCCGAAGATTTGAAAAATGTTTTTTGGCACAATGGGTGAGTGCAAGGATGAGGTTCAAGAGCGGTCCTGTAATTGGAATGCAGCATTCACTGCGCAAGCAGCCGCGTGCCCCCCGGCGCAAGCAAGCAGATATGGACGGCATGGTCGCCTCGTTACAGTTTGAGGCATAGTCGTAGCCAGGGGGGTCATGGTCTCCCCAAATTTTTAGCAAATTTAGTCATTTTGTGCATTGAGAAGTGGCGTCCCAAACAAAAATACTGTTGCTCGCGTGAGCTCAAACATATTTCGTTTCCTAAAAATTTTTTGGGCTGGCTACGCCACTGCTCTGAGGAGAGTACAAAAGCGGGTGTAATGAAAAGTGGACTAAACTTGCTGTATGAAAATGTTTAAAAACGAACATCAAGCTTTGAGCAAGTAAGCAAGGTTGCGGAGTCGGAGTTTTTTGGGTGGAGTCGAGTCGGATTCCTAACAACACTGGGAGTCGGAGTCGGATTATTTTGTCCGACTCCGGATGTCTAATTGGATCATGTTTTACATCACACTCCTAAATTGGGAATTCCTGTTGAAATGGTACAACATCTTTTCAAACTTTTGTTGAAACACTTCTTGCTGTGTACCATGATTTCCATTGATTTTAACAGCCAAATTTCATTCACTTTATGCTAAGGAGTTGGAGTCGGAAATTTTGGAAAGGTCAGAGTCGGATATTTTACCTCCGACTCCGCAACCCTGCAAGTAAGTGTGGACTTTGTCCGCGTGTCGAACTAAACTTGTAGGTGAAATAAAGACAGGTCACAACTTCCTGCTTTTCGTTGCTGTTTGTCGTCCGTCGACGTCACATTTTCTGAGCAGGCATTGAGAGTTCAGAACATTGAAATAACTGTTGCTTCTGCTTTGCCATCAAAGTGCGGGGCAGTACAAGAGAAAATTTTTGTCCATTATTCAAAAAATGTTAGCATGGAGACAGAACCCTCACCAGAAAGTCTTCAACAGGGAGTCTCTGCGTTTGTGCAAGGGGCTTGACATTGAAAATTTGATAAACACTACATTGATTTAGAGTGTTTCATATTTCAATTTAGGGGAACTTCATGCTTAGTTTGGAGGGCTAAGCCCACCAAAGTGCCCCGTGTCGGCGGTACTGCATGGAGAGCGTCGTAAAAGCTCCCCGCCTACAGTATATGTGAGGTATAGAGAAAGGAAATGCTAAGATATGTATCCTGTTGCGCTAGGCAAAACTTTTGATCACTTCAAAAATGACTTTTTTTTGTGTTTTTCAAAATTTGATTTTAGTGACGGCAATTGGCGGCAGGCTGAAGCCTGAAATTTGCTTTTTAGCGCCGGGCAGTTGAAGCGAACGCACTTGTCCAAGGAGTGTTACGGCTTTTTGTGTTTGTCACTGGCAATGTGAGCAGTGAAGTGCGTCTCATCCAGTTCACATAATAAAATCCATTGGCCTTTTCGAACATAATGCTTGTTAACTTATGCCGTAACGGCAGCGGCGTTACGAGAAGGGAAAACTTGGCTGAAAGGGCCCTCTGGCCACTGAACAAGATCCACTAGCCAACAATAAGAAAAAAAACAACTTAGAAAAGATGGTAAATGCGGATGTGGATGACTATACTAAAACCCTAAAATACTCCGACATTCGCAAAAAAAGCAACCTACTAAAAATGAAAAGAATACTAAGACCGAAATGTAAGTAAAGTGGGGGCCGGTTTTTACATTTGGCTTGACAGGGTGGAGGTGATTCATCCCTCTGCTTCCGTCAGTTACGCCACTGCGTAACGAAAAACGCACTTGCTATGCGTTGATAACGTGAAATATTCCAATGCGAAAATTGGCTTCGCAATCGAACGGCAATAACAGAAAATTTGACTTTGTTCAGAACCCGAACCGCGGTCGCTGGCGATGCGTCCGATGACTCGTGAAGAATGGGAAGCTCGCCAGAGCGTGGTCAGGCGGGTGTATGACGAGGAGACCGGCCGCACACGGCTGGTGAAGGGAGACGGCGAGATCTTGGAGGAGATCGTGTCGCGACAACGGCACCAGGAAATCAACAAACAGGCGACTAAGAGCGACGGCGATGCATTTCGATCTCGACTCGGCTTGAACAAATCTTGAGGCTTCAAGGCGGAAAAAGGCGAAGTGCATGCTCTATGAATCCCTCATTCGGCCTATCCCAGTTTCCTCGCTGACCACGGAGACGTTGTAATCGGAGTGGCCGTGGTTTGCCCCGGCAAATGACGTCAAGCCATTATTGTCATACACTTGCAAAACAGATGCACTTATAAGGTGTCTCCAACGCAGACTTTAACGCCTTTATTTGCTCTCGCGCACAGTTATAGAACTAAGCGTATCTACCCAGGGAAGCACTGTCTCCAACGTAGCGGCCTCACATCAGTTTTACAGTAGATCCTCTCTTCGATGATCGCGACTTGGGGTGAACCAAGCCCCCCCGCCGCCTATACTCGAGCAGGCTTCCACGAGGCGTCGTGAACGGCTTCGACAGGCGCTCGAGCTCCTGGGCAACGTTCGGATAGATCTTGTCCAGGTTATCCAGCAGTGCTTCGTACTTCTGGAGAGGATTTTCGGGGTTGCCATTCCCTGTGCGTTGCAATAGCCATCGTTTATAAACCAGTCGATATACTAACGGCGAGTGCAAACCAAGACTTATGAGCAGGGGCGTAACGAGGAGGGGCAAGGGGGCCACAATTCCCCGGGCGCTGAATCACTGCGTGGAGCGCCGAAAATTCTCAACAATGCCAAAAGTACTTTCTTACATACAGTACATTTGCCTCCGAAAGATCTCAGGTTCGAACATGGGGGCGCCAAACTTGCGTTTTTCCCCAGGTGCCACCTAACCTCGTTACGCCCCTGCTTATGAGTGAAATAGCCATGAACTGCACGCTTGTTAGCGTGGTACGATCAAGCAGAGAAATTGACAAAGCTGTCCAACCGGGCCTGTCTTCATTATTTTAATCTAAAACTTTTAGTGGATCGAGCTCGAGTTGCAGCTTTTTTGGTCGGCACGTGCTTTTGAATGTTGATTTCTTAGTTTTGCTTGCTTGTAATGCGAAGCGAAGAAATTCTAATACAGTACCAACTAAAAGCAACGGCAACTTCACCACTCATAACTGTTTTGTTTGCGAAGCGATGGAAAATCGTCCGAAGCCTTGCAACTAAAAGCATCAGACATGGCTAGCGTCCGAGCCCGAGCGGAGATGCTTCAGCGACGGTGACTATCGTTAACGAACGCGCTCTCTTCAATGCGTGACGAAAAGCCAGCTCTGAAACATCGTCATTTGGTTTCTTTCTAGCAGTTATCTTGTGGGGCTTAACTATGACAAATGTCTAGGTGGCAATTTTTTACTCACTTACGACCTTGATCAGAATGTATTTTTTTCTTCCCTCCAAAAACTCACTGGCAAATTCCCGGAGATTCTCTTTTTCAGAGAGATGGCAGAGGTGGCCTGCTTCATCAACTAGATCCAGTGAAAGAGCATCAACTGCCAAACAAGACATTAGTTCGACTTGTGTAAAACTATTTTCTGCGCGTTTGTACTATCGTCGTTATAGAGCCATCAACTTTTTCTAGTAACTTGTATTTAAAAGAGCCTTGCGCTTTTTTCAACACCACTGGGTATAGCTCCTCGCGAACGCATGTCAGGTGCGTGTATAAGTTCTTTCCTGCGCCCGCCCTGACTACCTGGCAACACCTGCATTGTGGCTGTTGTATCGAACCCATACAGCTGGCAACTCCGAACTCTACGTACTTTCCTCATCCGGGACGCATTTCTCTTTGATATTCCGGAGCAGGAGGTTGCACTTGCTGTAAGGATTGAAGATTTCCTCTTTTCCGTCTGCAAAGCAATCAGCCTCCTGATAGAGCTCTCGTTGTTGAACCGGTCCTTCCTATCTCATATTGGTTTGTGCGCGATGTCCATTAAGCTTGATTCGAAACTTCACATCTAATTATTTTGAAACTGCTTCAGTTTGTAGTTCGTTTGGTAGCTAGCAACAGCTTGAAAAACAGTGAGTTAGTATCAGCAGGCCCGTAACCAGCTGGGGACACCAGGGGGAGCAAAGAGTTTTTGAGAGGGGTAAAAATTTTTTAAACTATGTCCAATAGCTTCAAAATATGTCCAACACATTTCCAGGGGGAGCGAAAATTTTTCTAGGGGGGTCTTAGACCCCCTGCTCCCCCTGGTTACGGGCCTGAGTACCAGTGGTTTATTTCTTAAACGGTTTGCTGACTCGTAGTGACAAGGATAAACTCACCTCCAAACATAACAGTAAAAAACACTTGCGTTGCCATGGTAGTCAGGTTGAAAACACTTGGTCAGGTATCCAGGATTTTTTATAGATCAAAAACAACCCAGTTTGAAGTTGAACTTCAAAGCTGTGCATTTACGTTCGCTTTTCCTGAGTGAAAAAATTTTCTTCGAGACTGTTGAGTAATCTTGCATTGTACCAGCCTGCTCTTACCTACAATCAATGCATAAAGACCTTTTACCGCAGGGCTGCAAATCAACCCAGCAGTACACAACACGCTGGTTGATAGACAGGTTATCGGTTTTCATCAAGAACATCGATTCACTCGTGCCGCCAAGCGAAACTAAGAGAAGTAAAAGCATGAAAATTTTCTGATTGTTGCTCCTAATAACCCTTGCAAGTGATTCACCAAGTTTTTTCTATGTACCTATTTCGTGAGCGTGAGAAAGCTATCTTTTGTCGGTAGCATCTAACACGTTTTAAAGAATTATTTCTTCAATGGGGTTGTCGGACGGTAGACACAAGTCACTGCTTGTATTTCGTGAAATGCCCGATGTGTTTGAATTTCTTAGAACGGTGATAGGTGTTATCAAACAGTTGATGCCATACACAACATCCGATTGTCAATTCATTACCCCGCTTGTTTCCTGCCCTGTTGAAAATTTAATAGGATTCTCTAAACTGCCGGTTCCCAGCAGAATCAAATTTTATTACCCACGTATGCAATGCACTGGGCTGGACGAGATACAGCAGGGTTGCGGAGTCGAAGGTAAAATATCCGACTCCAACTCCGACCTTTCCGAAATTTTCGACTCCGATTTTCCAAAATTTCCGACTCCGGCCTTTCAAAAAATTCCGACTCCTCAACATCAAGGGAATGAAATTTTGCTGTTAAAATCAATGGAAATCGTGGTGCAGAGCAAGAAATCTGTTTCAACAAAAGTTTCAAAATAAATTTTACCATTTCAACAGGAATTCCCAATTTAAGACTGTGATGTAAAAAATGATCCAATTGGACTTTCGGAGTCGGATAAAAAATCCGACTCCCAGTGTTGTTATGAATCCGACTTCACCCAAAAACCTCCGACTCCGCAACCCCACGAGACAGGGCATCGACGATCAAATGACTTATTAAAGTCGGGCTGTTGTAACCAGGGCTGTGGAGCCGGAGCCTGAAAATTGGGTTCCGGTTCCACAAATACAGTTTGTGGAGCAAGCGAGTTATACAAATCATGCAATGTTTTTTTCTGATTCTGTGGACCAAATCGTTCTGGAGCCGGACTCAACAAAACTAGATGCACGGAGCCAGAAATTTGAGTACCGGCTCCACAGCCCTGGTTGTAAAGCAAATTTTCCCATTGGGCGCCAGATGTAGGTTGGTGTTGAAACAAAGTAGCTGAACCTTAGGTACTGTAGGCAATAGAGCAGAAAAGTCGTCAATAGGGGAGCTTTACGTTTGGGCGAGGGGGTTGACGTTTGTGCAGGGGCCTTGACATTAAAATTTAACAAAAATTCCATTGATTTATAATGTTTCATATTTTAATTTGGAGATGTTTGGATCTTTGCTTGGGGGATAAGCTCACCAACGCTCCCCGTGGCGACGGGACTGTAANAGAGACCAGCGCGGGTTGAAATTTTTTGTCCGCTCTCGCCCCGCACCCGCAGGAATTAAAGAAATCTTGCCCGCACCCACAAACTTCTAACCCGCCCCGCACTGTTTCCGAACCAAACCTGCAACTGTCGCTGGGTCTGAAAATCGCTAAAAACTCATGGAATGCGTTTCATCGCTAGTGGCAATTTATTCAGTGGTTCACTTCAATGCCAACGGAACTTTTTGAAAAACACTGTAAGGTAAAAATGTGAAACCTAGTCAAACTTCGGCGCTTCTTTTTCAGAGCGCTGTTGAAAAAGTGTATGTCGTTCACCGAAGAATTCTTTTAAATTTGCTCTTCTGCTATTCACGACATGATCATCGATAATAATAAACTCTCGTTCATTAGCAGCGCTGGTTGCCATCACACAGAGCGCAATTCCTGCAAGATCACTGAGACCTGGAAACTCCAATCTGTTATCGCCAATACTAGAGAATGTCTCTACACCAGTCATGTCTAACCCAAGGCCCACATGCGGCCCAGTAAGCTTTTCATTATTGTGTATGTACTGTATGAACAATACAACGACAGCCTGTCTTTATAAGCCCGTGTGTTGTAATCTCAAATTCGACGTTTTCGATGGAATAGTCTTCAGTGCCTGTTTATCATGTTCCACGCACTGGTAGATTTCCACATATCCAGTGACACCTCAGTGCAAAACTGATTTCTAGTTTTCTGATTATTACTCATGTGTGCCGCTGCATGAAATTGATTTCTAACTACCTTTGTTCTTCCATTAGCACTAAATTTGTCTATGGCATCACCGTTCAGGAGTGATTAAAAGTACCATACACTCGTTACTATTGCAGTTAGGATTCAAATGCTCTCAGTATCTTCAAGCTAAATTTTGGTTTGCTAAGATGAAAGTATGCCATTCAACGTGCAGCCCTCACGAAGGTAGTGGCATATTTTTTGGCCCGGTTAAGGCATTGCAGTTGACATAGCCGTGCTCTACACCATTGTACCACATGCTCTGTGTAGCATTATTATTTTTGCACATGTCAATTTCACATGCATTGAGTAAACATTCAGTAACCCGCACAAATAATTTCTTATCTCGCGCCCGCCCTGCACCAAATTCAACCCGCACGCGTAACTCTGCGGGTTTCCGCACCCGCCCCGCAAATGCGAGTACCCGCGCAGGTCAACCCGCCCCGCGCGGGACTTTAGTAGGTAACGAGTGTTGATTGGTTGGGCAAAATGTTGGAGACATTAGGTCAATGTTTCTCAACCTTTCATGGTTCGTGCCTCCCTTTCAGAGACACTTAATACCCATGAGCCCTTGCAGAGCACACCTCCGCGCATGGCCACACAAAACGCCCTATGGTTCCTTTAAGTAACACAAGGCCCCGGTTGAGAAACCTGCATTAGATGTAGTCATCCACGTAGCACCACCAAAACTACGCTGGAAACTTAAAAAAAAATACTTTGACAGTACGTCAAGAGGGCTTTCCCCCCTTGTGGTTTTCTCTCCTTATTTTCCTCATGGAATCAAAGGTAGAATTTTAAGATCACATTAAAAATGTTTTGCGACTCGCCAACAGTACTCCACGATTCATGCGGCCGAACCAATGTAATAGATAGATTCTCCACTCGTGATCTATGCAATTGTTCTTTGTACAAAGGTGTGTTAGCTGCACTCTGAAGTGAACAGCGTGTTTTATCCCTTTTGACAATTGTGACTGGCCACAAGGTTCAAACATCAGTCACTATAAACTGCAAAGACCACGAGCCAGTCGGTGGCGAATGCTGAGAATCATCGTCCCACTACCTTTTGATAGTGTTTCCTTAATTTTTGAAGTGGTAATAAGTACCTGCGGTTGTGGTCACATTTTTTAAGGTTCTTACACAAAAAATTCAAATATCTTAACCGCGGGCAAAGCATCTCTACAGTGGATGCATGTCCTTTCAAAGTAGTGCTGCCTCACTTTTTTATCTCTGGGTAATGTACTACTGTGAAATCATGTATGATACCCGTGATTTCTTGCCACATGACCTGGCCAGAATGATACAACGTGATAATATATGATGCTATTTGTCGGGACAAGTTATAGCGAATTTACTACTCTGTATGAAATTTCAGATGCATCTTCACTTTTTATTATGACATGCTATTGAGTAGAATGTTTTATATCTAGCCTACTCACGCTTGGAAAAAATAATTCCTTCCTGAGATTAATAACCATCGACTCGCTTCACGTCCAAAACGGACTTTTGAGGGTCTTCATGTAAGTAAACTGAGAGTGCGTCATCTTCGTTTTGTTTATTTTCTGCAGTGTTTGCAAGGATTAATAAGCTAAGTTTAGGGTATTTGTGATACAACAATTAAACTGTTCTTTCATAAATGCTGATTACTACGTAAACCGCTGGATTCGGCACCATCCTGTGTGGCCGTGTCCGAACTTCCATACGAGGTGACGATAGTTTGAGAGACAAGACCAAACGGTTTTGTGTCATATGTTTCCCACTCGAGGGCAGGATTATGGCTGTCGCAAATGTCTTTTAGCAACATCTCTGAAACGAAGGCGGGGTCTGTCGACACTTCGTGTACCTGAGCTCATTCGCCACAGAGAATCTTTTTTGGTAAACTACTACACTCCGGAGGGCAAACGTGACCAAGACTGCGCAAGCGCCTTGTTCTGAGATAAATGTACAAGGAAATACAGCCTGTGCGCGGGAAAATTACCTAATTTGCGGTAATCTAGCATGTTTGGACAATCTGCCGTCCGTGCCGGTTCGCAGGAAAACTCCATCGGCGATGACATTTTTATTATGGTCATGGAATGCATTATGGAAAACAGCAGAGAGGAACATTCCAAACAGGGTGGAAAACAGAACACAGCCTTGCTTTACGTCACTCTTCAATTCAAGGGGCGACGACAGACCATTTTTAAAACGTGCCTTCACATCGTCATGCTGCGACCTGGTAAGCCTGAGAAATTGGGGGGACAGCTGAAATTTTGTAGGACGAAGTATGGCCATTCTTTCAGGCTATATGAAATGCCTTGGTCAAGTCAACAAAGGCGATGTGCAACCGGCGGTGTTGATAATTTTGTTTTTTTATTCGTTTGGATCAGCCACATGGTCCATATTACAGAGGTTATTCAAAGAACACAAGGACACAAAAATGTCTATGGAAAGAGATACTTTCCCAGCAAAGAATCAGACACCAAGATCTTACAGAGTACATTTCGCCTACGAAGTAGGCATCATCAGCTCTTATTCAAATAGAATCAATACAAAAATGCTTACAAAAATGATATAAAAGTACTTAGACACAACACGGTCCCGCAACCAGGGTGGGCAACCGGGCAAATGCCTCCCCCGAAATTAAAAAAAAACTTGTCTAATTGTTAGGTACGACCAGGGGTGTAGTGGAGCCGGAACGCGTGGGAACGGCGTTCCCACACCTTTTCCATGGTTTGCTTCAAAATGACTTTGAAGCTGTTTTAAATTGGCTATTTTTTAATGCGTTCCCACACCTTTTTTGTTAGCACTACATCCCTGGGTACGACATCAAGCTACAAGCATTTTGTTCACCCTCCCGAAAATATCAGCTGGTTGCTGGCAAAACACATCGCAAGGTAGGTGTTAGGTGATACATAGACTGATAGTGAAGATGAACAAACACTGAAACAACGCACCAGTACTTACTGCCTTCGGTCGTTTTTGTACAGATGGGAAAAAATGAAGATGCACCTCGCTTAAAAAAGCATACCGATTGTTTTCCTTTCAAGGCATCAAAATGTTGTTGTGACAATATAGGTAAATTGATGTCAGGGCGAACGCTTTCATTCCTTGGGATGTAGTACAAAATATGTCTGGCGTTGTTGATCAAAGATGCCTTTGAGTCTGTAAGACAATAAAGTGTTTTCACCTGTCTCTAAATGCCGTCCTTTAGTGAGGTATAGAGTGATATTCTCAACAAACCTCTGGCCGCGCACAATCATGTTTCCTGCAGTGCATCCCGCTCTGGCCAAGCCCAAGAGAACTGGGAATTCGTCAAGGCAGGTGGCAAATTGGCGAATAGACATGAATTGATTTATTTATTTATTCTTGTGACTCAGCTAATAAACAGAAGCAATACAAAGAGCCATCGCGCAATATAAGAAGACCAATTGTCAGTGAACATTAGAATAAATGAAAATACAATGGCACAATATCTGCTCAATGTGAACAAAGAGTGGCATTGTGTCACGTAGGGTTGATGAAGGACCATGCAGGTCATCTAGTCAACCAATCCCATTTATCACTCTTTGAAAAATAACAGCTGAAGATCAAATAAGCACAGGTGTAAAAACAAACAAATAAATACAGAACATGGTGAAGTAAATTTACAGATAAAAGAGCATGCCTACGTACACACAGGAGTGGATCAAAATTAATCGACGAAATTTGATGTAGTTAAAAATGTTTAAACAAATCATAAAAAAGTAAAAAATGATCGTTGAGGCACAAAAGAAAAACAAAAAAACTCTGGAGTGTTATTTCATGCCGAATAAATGGGATGTGCACAAGAAAGAACGAGAAACAAAAAAGTAGATATACATAAAAAACAAATAACATTATATTATACAAATTATTGCAACTAACAGAATTTTGTTCCAGATAAGTGTTGAACCGGGAACTCCATCTTGTCTCACTGCATTGGCTACAGTGAAGGGGTCTGAAAAACAAGTCTCCCACTTAATTGGTATGGTGTGGTACCTATACCAACTCACCAGCAGTCTTACTGTACACATAGGTACATGGCGCATAGGTATACACATAGGTACATTAATTTTGTAAATAGTAGATTGTGTTTGGTTCTGTGAAATGCCTTGGATCCAGCTAAAACAGCTGCAAACACTTTGGTGCTTTTGTTTACGTAATATTGTAGAAGCTGCTTGAGTAAAAATACACATAGATCGGCGTCATGTTCTGATTTAAAACCAAATTGATTCTTAGTGGTGGCAGGAAATAGTGAAATGCAGGATAAAATATAATGTTCAAGTAGTTTGGAGACAATTGTTGCAAGAGAAAGAGTTCTGCAATTACCATGCAACACTTGTGTCAACATTCTGATTTTTGCAAATAGGTACAATGACAGTTTTCATGCACTGTTGAGGAATTTGTTCACGCACACACCGGAGTATCGAGATAAAAACACATTGTATGAGCTCACCCGGCCATAATTTTATCATAACCAGCAGCCCAGTTTAGGGAGAGATTGTGGATTTGTCCTGAAGCTTATTACTATTGCATATAATCCAGTTATAATGCATGAACTGCGACACGCTATGCGTAGAGGTGAAGCGATCAGCGAAATATGAAGACTTGTAGCATGTGGGAGCATTTTGCGAGAATTTACGCAAAATAGTGTGGATGCTCACTGTTGCTGCTACACCGCATTACCAGTTTAGCGAGGCCGAAAAAACAGTTCAAATTTTTGGAATGGTGAACAATGAAAAGTTGAAAAACATTCTCCTGGACACAAAAAAAAATGATAAAAAAATTGTTTTATTGATGTTTCCATTGCACCTCGACCGCATGCAAGAATCGAAGCAACACATTGGACGAAATCATGGGCGTAGGAGCAGGCAAATTCTTGGGGGTGCGAAGGATTTTTGCCTAAATTTCCCCAATCTTGCTCGACAAGTTTTTGTACAACTTTTTCTTACAAATTTTCTCCCACAGAGATCATGAAGACCTTTTTTTGGCGTGACCTCCAAAAACTCAAATAACGATTAATCGCGAGTTCTGAAGATAGGGTAAGTGAAGGGCGTCCGCAAGGGGGGTCTTGGGGTTAATCCCCCCTTGAGCTTGATATTTTACGAAAACTTTATTACCTGCGCAAAGGAGGTTAATTGTTTTCGCATACTTTTTGCTTGTTAATTTGTCGACTTAATGTAAATACCACGGAATGAATTTGCATGCGAATTTCAAGGAACATTTCAAATGGGCCAAAAAGCAATAATTAGGTTTTAGGGGGAATCTGGGTCGTCGTCTGCATCCAGAAACCATCTGACCACTTTTTGCAGACCTTTCCTCCACTACGCATGTTTAAGATTGGGTTCCGCGATAGTTCGCTTTATCGGAAACCATTGTCTTTATTTTGTCTGCTATGGGTGAGCAGCACAAGCGCTGACCGCATTGGCTACATTACCAATTTCTGTAGAATAATAAAACTGTTGCACGAGCTCAAAAACAGCAGTTGCTAAAACAGAAGCGTTCAAGCATTTGATAACGTCTTAGCAGGGAAAGAGGAAAACAAAAAATTTGCTGGACTTCTACATAACAAAAAATTGACAGTTTACTTGCGTACTTTATGCACATTCTCAATTCTTGTATAGTTTAGCAAGATTCGATCTTGCAAATCGGGGTGCGCGTCAGACAGTCCAGCCGCACACTTTCTATGCTCCACTGCTCGTCTTTGACAAGACATTAGCGCAGCCTCATTTTGCTGTTGTAAATTGCTCTGACGCAGTGATGAGTGTGTTTTACTCCCCTGTTTTAACGCGCAGCCTGATATTTTTGCAATTATGAACTGCTTTGTCGTAGCGTTGAGTGTATTTTCCTCTGATATCTAACCTAGGGCGCTGACAGTTTTTATTCAGTTCAATGCCACATAAACTAAGGGGAGTGCATGAAGAAGAGTATGCATATTATGTCAACAAACTTCGCCAAAACGTTGGTTTGGAAACATGAATGCGACGTCAAATTGCGACGTCACAAACAGCGCACACCAAATACAAATGACCACCATATGCCACTGAATGAAAACCCTCCCCATGAAAATTTTCTGCGTACGCTACTGGGGTAAGTCATAGTTATATATAAACGAGGCAAGTCCAACATGAACGAGAGACAAATAATCTCATCGGCGTTAGTTAGAAACTGACTGGTCCCGAATCTATCCGGCAATTGTCGTTCCATGGGNAAAGTTGACTTTCACCCTCAGCTTTGAACTTATTTATTAAGCCATACCTCACTTTTCGAAAGTAAAAATGGTNTTCTGATAACTAAAAAGCTATTACAATCACAATATAATATCACAAATTTTTTTTGCTAAATTAAGTATCGGTATTCTGTTCTGTACAGGGAGGGATACAGGGGGGCGATTGTGGCAATCTCCCCCTAAAACCTGCGTAATAGCTTTATTCATCATGATTTTGTACAATTCGGAAAACAGCATTCGCGATATAAGGCCATTTTGTTGTCCATTCGTTTGTCGCAGCAGTGTTGTGAAGTATACTTCATCTCATTTACAGTAGTGATCCCGTAATGAGGCTTGACTATCAAATTTTACTGAAATCGCCCCC
>JGI24021J15306_10006991_pt1 | contig 13684 bp, 6 predicted proteins | sample Ectturendosymbi1_FD_15306 | JGI IMG/M metagenome (IMG submission 15306) | reverse complement strand
CCCGCCACAGCGTTTTGAATGGCCCGCAGAAGCAATCAGGAAAAATCTTCAAATGTGAAATTTGGTGAAAGGCGTGTGAGGTTACATTTGTCTCACTGAATTGCCTGCGCTGGATGAAGTGCTTTTGCACAAGAACAATGAATAATACCTTTTCTGTGTACCATTTTGTTTTATTTAATTTTTTTGCGATCAAATTAGCAGCCCACTGCTACCCTTCCGTTGGGGCACCTGTCTGGATACCTCTGTGTTTTTTCGATGACCCGGCGTTCGTTGTCTTGAAGAGTAGGCCTACATCTGGCGCATGAACTCAGTACCGCCAAATAAATCTGTCTATCTATCCGCTAAACATGGCCTTTTCAAAGTGGCCGCAGGCCAAATTAATTGCCCATTCCTTCAATAAGTAATTTTAATTAGAGCACGCATGCATCTTTTAATACAAATGTACAATACAAATGGTGTTAGAGACTGTGAAGAGCTTCTGGAATTCCGTAAGCAAAGACAGATTTCCAAACTGAGAGATTTCACACTAAAAATGCACTCGATGTTAGGCAACACATCGTGTGTGAGCATAGGCGTACGGGAAGGCATTTTACTGGGTGGACGAAAAAAATTTGCCTTGAAAATAACAATTTTCCCTAAAAATAAACAGTATGCCCCGAATCCAACTTTTTAATTTAATCAGAATTGGGCCTGAAACCCGTTGTAAATATGTTCTATATAGTTGAATTCGTTTATAACGGCTTCGTATGTAGCATCAATTCGCTTATAATGTTGCATTTCGTTCGGTGCCGATGGCATCTTCTACATTGCATTTCAATTCGCTTATTACTTCAATTCGGCAATAACGTTCTTTGTATAATACCCTAGAGGTGCCGTTTTCGGCAAATTCTGTAGTCACCTTGCTTGTTAACTCAAGGGGGTGAAGTTCCTTGCGTGTTATGTTTTCCCAGACAAGAAACTTTACGGTAATTGCCTTTACTGGCTGAAAATACTGTATTGAAATATTTTTCACCTTCCCCTGGAAAACAGAGTTTGCCGTGAAAGTTTCCACTGTATTGAATATATTTTTTACCATTCAGGATTTTTGAGCAACTTAACAGAGTTTGTGTTTTCAACTTGCGCTTGCCCTGAAACACAGAATTTGCCCTGAAAATTTGTTACTGTATGGAGTATACTTTTACATTCAGGATTTTTGAGCAACTTGCCCTTAAAAACAGAGTGTACCCTGGTTTCACTGCATTGAATATATATTTTTTATCATTCAGGATTTTTGAGCAACTTGCGCTTGCCTTAAAAAACAGAGTTGCCCTGAAATTTTTCACTGTATTGAAATATTTTTTATCATTCAGGATTTTTGAGCAACTTGCGCTTGCCCTGAAACCAGAGTTTGCCCTGAATTCACGGTATTGAATATGTATCGTTTATCATTCAGGATTTTTAAGCAACTTGCGCTTGCCCTGAAAAACACGAGTTGCCCTGAAATGTTTCACTGTATTGTAATATTTTATCATTCAGGATTTTGAGCAACTTGCACTTGCCCTGAAACCAGAGTTTGCCCTGAAATTTTTCAAGACGGGAGGAGGCTGCCCTCCAACCCCCCACCTCGTACGCCTATGTGTGTGAGAGTGCATTTTCTACGATGAAGCAAGACAAACCTCAAAACAGAAATCGAATAGCAGACGATACTTTGGACGATAGTTTCCGACTTGCTACATTGGTTTTGATAAAGTAGCGATAGTGCCAGAGAAGTCTCGACCACAGGTATCCCGCTGATGGAGATTTGTATTAAACTGTTGTTTGCTATTTTGCAATGATTTCAATTAAGCACTCACTTATCTTCCCTTTTTTAGTTTTAAATGTTGTGAATATGTTGCTTTATACATCATTTTATTGGAAGTGGCCCGCGTTTTTTAAAGGTTTTGTAAAATGGCCTGTAGGTCAAAAGTAGTTGGACCATGCTGGTTTGAAAGATGTGTTCACTCTAATGATGATGTCTTCCTGTTTGATCAACAGTGGCACGACCTTTTTGCATGATTTCCAGGTGACTGTAATTGATAAACGCAAACAAAAACATCCTCTCTGGTCCTAGGCTAGGTCCATTCTAGCACCCCTCCCCAAAAAGACCCTTTTCCGTTGTAGCCTAAACACATGGCGTAGATGAGGACGATTTTTTTTACATCAAGCTAATTTATTAGATGCATACCGAGTTCATTTGAACGCCAATTATCTATACAAGAGGCGTTACAGCATTTGTGTAAACAGAAATCTAGCATAGGGCTCAAAACTTTGTTACAGCCTTTCACAGTCTGGTGCATGTCGTAGCAGTCGACGAAGTGCCACATGCACAACACAAGCCTCTGACATTCGCAAACGCCACCATTTACTGTAGGTCATGGTGCGTACCAGCTGGAATCTGTTCGGTTAAATGAATTAAAGGTGGTGCGTCGTTTAGATCGAAATTTGACTGACTCACTACGCTCAGGGTTCCCACACCTATTCGAAAAAGATTTTCCATACCTTTTCAAAACACTAAATTAAAAGGCTTTAATACCAGCATTTAACTTCATTTTTCAAAATTTTACTCATGGAACGCAATGCAAAAACATCTGCACTGTCATTAGTGGTGAAGAACAAAATTTGAATAAACAAATGGCAGAGTTTATAATTTGCATACTTTTTCAATAATTTATGTACATTTTGGCCAAATTCAATACTTTTTCAAGGTCTTGAAAACCGATTTCACAATTCAATACTTTTTCAATACTTCCAATACCGCGTGGGAACCCCGTAGGCTACTAACGTCAATAATGCTGGCCTTTCGGCGGCGTTTCCTAACCTGAATATATTGAATAGCTGAAACATGATTTGGTGAAGGTTTCGGCACAAACTGCGGTAAAAACGGCGCATCTACGAACCATCAAGAAATGAGAACAGAGATGGTAACCTTAAAACTTTGCAATGAACTTGATAGAGTATGGCCTGTTGCAGTGCATGCTTTGCTGGCCCTGGCAACAACGCCATTGATAAGACTTGTGCACACCTAGGCAAGAATCCTTCCACCGCCCACCCCTACGACAAAAAGATTCCTACTCTACATATCATCACGCTGTGCATTACGGAAATAGGAACGACGTTTGTTGTACATTAGAAAAGTCTATCAGATGAATAAAATTTATACCAAATTGCGATATAGCTAACCGAGTATGTGTGAAATTTAAATTAACAGGAAAAATATTAACCCTTCCGCAGCACACCTGAAATAGTGTAGTACCTCTGTCTTCTCATAAACTGCGTGAACGTGTGTTCCATTCACTTTCATCATTTTCATTTACTTTTACTTGGTGCACATTCGTCACTTTCTAAATCACACAGTTGCAGCCTATTTTTGGCCCGTTTTTGGCGCCCCTTTGGCCCAGCGCCCTAGGAAGCCGCCTAGTTCGCCTAATGGTATAGCGCCGGCGCTGGGCGCAAAACAAGCGGAGATGAGTTCCGCAGACCATTCTTGAAACTCCAGTGGAAGTATAAAGCCAATGTAATGACACTTCCAGGCCAAACACAATACAATCTCCCATCTTGAACGAAATGACACCCTGAAATTTGGTTTTGAAATGCTGCGACGTTTGATCAACGTCTTGAAATGCATTATACCCAGCTTTCAAGTTACGTTCGGTATGATGTGAGGCAGAATTCATTGTTAAGAATTCCGACAGAAAATCTGTTTGGTATGTGAAGACAAAATTTAAACTCACAAGGCACAATACGTCAGCGCACCAACTATTATGCACAACGACATTTGACTAGGTGTACGTAAAAATGCTTGTTAGCGCTGGTAGTAAGAAGTTAATAGACGTTTATCTTTCGTCGAATTGAGTTCCAGGCAGATCGAAAACAAAAGGATTTAATTATAATGTTAAGGTTTTAGTTTCAATTTGGTCTTACTGTATCATAGCCAAAGGGGGTAGCAATTACTTTAAATTAGTGGCGCAACTAATTGTTAACCTGCCATGAAAAATTGGGCTTTTGGACATCAAGTCTTTCTGCTAAGAAAAAAAGTTTTAATCTAAAGAAAAAAGACGTTTGCGTTACTGACAAAGGATCGTCTAAATAGGATTTGTTGAGATGAAACACCACGCTCGATGCCTAACGACAAACCCGCTTCATCCAACAAAGAAGATAATTTTGATTGCTGGAAAGTGTGCTGCATACTCTCGAAAAACATACCCTACGCGCAACGAACTTAACTAAAATGTTATCAACCTTGATATAAGAAGGAAGAGAACAAAAGCCTCACCCCTTCAACTGACTCCACAGAGGCGTCCATTTCCTTGGTCACAGAGCCACAGCAGCACTTAAAACTCTCCCCACTTCAATATGGCGGCCCGTAATAATGGGGATATCTGAATAGAAGAAAATACACTGGTAGAGTACACAAAAATGACTCGATGGAACTTTTATGGCAAACATCCTCACTGAAACGTGATTTCATTTGTTTTATTTAACTTAATCTTTGTATTAAATGACAAAAAAAAACTGGAAAGGGTTAAAAACAATCCTGCTTATGTTGACGTTATTAACTTCAAAATTTGAGATTTGGAAGCCACCGCAAAAAAATTTCTCTACGTAGCGTTTGTGCACAGCCGATTCTAAACAATGAATTGCAAAAATCTTTCTTGACTACTTTTTCACTTTAAAAGTTGGTGATTTATCGGTTGATATATGCTTTCAGAGGTATGAGATTGCCAATGCATTTCCATCTGCAATGTAACCTAAAGACAATACCATGGAACTTTAACATCCCTCACTACTGTGCAATACGGTTCTTGCGCAACGAAAGGCACCAACAAGCTGACAAAATATATCAGACCAGGGGTGGGCAAACATTTTCTACGGAGGACCACATTGAAGATATTTTATTGCCACTGGGGGCCGCATGGTCGTATTACACATATTACATCTATAATCGCTTTGAAAACTTAAAAATACGTTTTACATGAGCTACCACAAAGTGAAGGTAACAATAGTCACTTCCGGTTGAATAAAAATGCGGTTTCGAATGAAACGTGTGGAAAAAACTTGTTAATTCCAATGTAATCGATAAAATTACGTTAACATAGACTCTAAATATGGACTATCTATGTACGTGTGACTGCCATCGCGGGCCGTAGTTTGCCCACCTCTGGTAATCAGACTAATGGCGCCCAAACTTTTGCAGGAACTGTGACCTGCGACAAGAGGACTTGGAATAAATTCTAGACCTGCAAAGAACTATCAACCAGGAACAACCTCTCAACAGCTGGACAAAAAATAAAAAAACTGGAGAGACAGTCAAATCAACAAGGCAGTTTGGTTTGTAAGTTTTACGTATGACCCTCAACTGAAACCTCACGTCAGACCCTATTGGTAAAGATGCAAAAGAGTCATGTATATGGTGTCATCTCGTGTTCCGTCTTTGAGTCCTTAACGTTTCCAAGAGCGAAACAAAGTCTTACATATATCGGGCATTCAGCTTTATCCAGAGGTCCATCTATGCACTCATTCAAGAACACGTGTTTGTCAAACCATCCAGCTTTCAAAACAGACATTACCAACTGCAACTGCTCGTAACTTTCTTTTTCTATTTGAGTGCGTGTTCATGTGCATGTTGCTACGGGTGCGTTATTTTGTTCTGCACACATATTTCTTTTCTTGATTCTACTGTATTTGACTAAGAGCTGATGATACTTATCTAGTAGGCGAAATATAGATTCTGATAAGAGATAGTAGTGTCTAATTCTTGGCTGTGAAAAGATACCTTTCAATAGACAGTATTTCCTTCTTGTTTATATTTGCTTCCTTTTTGTTTTTCACCCTTTTTCTTGTGCTCAGAACCTCAACAAGTGCTTGGGTATATGCTCCAGCAGAATACTGCTCCCAAGCTTGGTGCCAAAGTGCACACATACATAAATTAGACACTCAGTTGAACGAATCATGCGTACAATTTCAGGGTGTATAAGATCTACCCCATACAGACTTCCTCCCTTTCCTTTCTGGTATTCTGCCTCCCACTACTCGAAGAAACGTGGCTTGTCTAGAGCTACATCGTAAATCACAAAGTCCTGATCATCTGCTGCATGAAACCCTGAACGCACGGCACGCTCCCAACAGATTTCGCTCGAGACGCCCCTTAAGACCGTTCATGAAGAACCTCACTAACCAAGACTTCTCCCCCCTCCAGTACCAGATTCGTTGAAACCATATATCTCTAGTTTCACTAATTCTCCACCAGAATGCCACATGCCGCGCAAAGCATGGGTCCAACTTAACCGCTTGCGCACGGGACACGGCCGGTTTAACGCAAACCTCCACAGAATGGGATTGGCTGATAATAAAAACTGCGTGTGCGGTGACATCCAATCCGCCAGTCACATTCTCTATCATCTGTACTGTTATGGCCCCTCCATGCAGTATCACCAACACCACCAACGAAGACCTGATCGAATATCTTCGCTTCCTTTTAGACTTTTCTTTTTTCTTCCTTTTAGACTTAACCGCATAGTCCTACCACCTGTCAGCTATGTGTATACGACAGAAGAACCTTTTTTCCTAAAATAACTTGACAGCGTACATTTAGCGAAACAGACTGATGATTATCTCAGGTCATAGCCTGTCCTCGTCAGCATTTTCAACAATGAAAAACAGTTGCTGTATTTTTTCCCCTGTTGTCATCGGAGAGCAGCACAAAACGTCACACTGGGGCAGCAAGTAACAATGGGGATCGCACGCCGTGATTCACTCTTCGCCTGTTAGTCATCGGTGGCTATCGTATACAACAATTCAACTTCAGCGTCGGCAGAGATTAGACGCTATTATTGCTTGTTCATGCCACGAACAAGCACTGTAGGTGTTATTTCTCAGTGCCTTCATGATGCGCATATCCTATTCTTAGCGCACACCCTGTTCGCAACGCGCAATCAATGCCGAATACAAGGTCCCTAAACCGTAGAAACAGCCTGCAACACCCAATGCTTTTCTGAATGGGAAGCTTGTTAAATTTGCTGAGCAATCACATATTTCGGTGCACCGCCTTGTCACTAAGCATTCAGAGACGAATGACATTCACAGACAAGTGAAATCACCTTATTTTGTGGCAAACAAGCTCAGAGACACTGCGCAGTGTTCTACTGCAGTTAAAAGATACCCTATTTTGCGCCTATTGTATGCCATTGTATGCCTGCAAATTGTGGAATAAATACACACAGTGGGTAATTAAACACCTTCATGTTGCCTATAACAACACTGCCTATAAAATTTTGCTTCCACCCTTAAGTATACAAATGTTCGTCAGCATCAATTCTCCTATTTCGTGAAGACACCTGATGCATTGATATTAAACAATCTCATTGCCTTTGCAGAACCATGTACATTTTCATCATACTTTTTTATCCATTGACTTCAAATTTCTGATGCTTTTTACTGATCTCCATTTTCTCCTGCTACGTAATAATTCTGTATGACGATGAGGGAATGCAGCAGCTGCTGGTGTGCTATTTCGATGTTTGGTCCCTTCATTGTGTCTACACGTACGAACTGTAGACCCACCCTGTGATGTGCCATGTCTCAGGATTTCTGTGCTCTCGTACTCTTTACAAACCCTGTTATATGTATAATGATGTTGAGCCCTACACATAAAATAAAAAAATATGTTGGCTCTACAGATGAATCCATTAACATTTCATGGCTACCGCACTGCAAAAAAGGCTTTCTCTTAAAACTGGAGTATTGAAAATCGTCTATTTTCAACGTATTGGCAGAATATATATGAACCATTAGATTGATTACACACATGAAGTGTTATAAGCACCAATGAACCCTTAGATTATAAAGAGCATATACCACCTTTGCCCTTCTGGTACGTTGTCACTTAATTGTGGATACGTACAGTCGGAATCCTTGCGGACTTATGAAAGCACAGCATGGCCGGCAGACCCCTCGAATACACTACTTTACCACCATAAAATAAGCATTGTGGTGTCAGAACACCACTAAGCACATCCATGCCTTCTCCATAGCTCAAGTCAAAGAGTGCGATCGCTTTTATAGGTGTAGGAGCAAGCAAACGTTTGGGGGAGCGAAAAGTTTTGCCCAAATTTCCCCGAACTTGCCTGAAAAAAACTAAGAAAATGACCTCAAAGAAAACGACTGCATTTAATTTCATTTTGGGCGCATTTTTTCAAATCAAAGCACATCAAGCACCATTTATGCCCAAATTTTCCCTAAACTTGCCCAAATTTCCTCTAACTTGCTCGAACTGAAAAAAATTTTACCTCCAACAAAAAGAAACGTCTGCACTTCCATTTCGGGCGCCATTTTTGTAAAATCAAAGCATCTAAAGCGATTTCGCGAAGGCTTTCACACATTTTGCCCAAATTTGCACAGATTTTTCCCAGATTTGGAAGGATTTTTCCCGGATTTTCACCCAATCAAAATTTTTGGGGGTGCGCTTGCACCCCCGCCTCCTACACCACTGATCGCTTTTGCAATTACCTTGTAATTCTCCAGTAAAAAAGTTACCGATTTTCGTTAGACCCGACTAAGGAGTGGCATATTTAATGGCTTTGCATTTATTCAAAACTCCATCACTTGGTTTCTTAGCGAACTATATGTTCTAACGCTGATTTACTTGCATCAAGTGGACACGCCCTGGCCTAAGAACAGGGCTTACGGAAGACTTTACAAGATGTGCATCGTATCCAGGCCCAGCAGGATAAAAGTACGCCCTCCACGTTTTTCTGTCATCAACCCAAACTGACTTGTGTAACCAATTTGCCAGTATAAAAATCAATCTATTTCTAAATCTCAGCATGGTAGCTGATTTATTTATATTCTGGATTATATTAAACAAACAACTTATACAAGTTTCGACGAGTGCCTCAGGTGCTAAGGGGCCGGTATTGGTCTTCGTATCCCTGGTAAAATTTCTCTCAGAGATCCCGCATAAGCATCATGTTTTCTTAAATACATTTCCGGATTCAAAAGCGACTGAAGCGCATGTGCGATCGCTCTTTTTCACACGATTTGCTGAGCAATGCGATTCGTAACGCACTTTTGCGAACAATTAATCGTTAGCAATGCGCATGCCTCCTTTATTTTTTGTACCTCTCTGTCGTTACACAAACAAAACGTCAGCTTGCTGGATTAGATTCCTGTCAAACCGCTTCCAAATATTGACATAAGTCAGTAGATGAAACTCCCATCGTTTGGCGAAGATAACAAAAAATATCTCCAGCCAGACGTATGGAAAACCTTCATCACCCATGGCCATGGCATAAATTTTTCTTTTTGTAAACCGAAGCCTGATTAACATAAGCAAGCACTTGCTTTTGACGAAAGATGTTTTTGAGTAGTAGCGGCCAGTTTCCTGACGTGATGATCCATCGTACTTTGATTAAATAAAAAAAGATTTACCTTTCAGGTCATCCCATACTGAACTGACTCCCGAACTTGTTTCAACAACAACATCGGGGGCAACTAGAAACGTCGTCATACAGGTATTCCAAGCACTCTCTCATACGAAGAGCCATGCTTATAACAATAAAAACCAACAGCACTTGAATTACACAGCACATTTTGCATCACGGACGGTTACAATTTTTATCAGACTGCTGGAACAGCAGTTTAATGGACACACACTTGCAACAGGCTGGTACTGACAATTAAAAATTTTATTTTTACGTCACAATGACAAATTCTCTCCATTCAGGAAACGGCAGTGAACTTGATGAGTCACGCTTGGGAAACGCATTAGTTTTATAAATTAAACTAGTACAGCCACTGGAATATCTCACATGTTTTTTTCGATGATTTTGGGACCGACCAATCAAGATGAGACAATAAGGATTTGCTTTCAAACAGTTACGCAGCGAAGTTGGTAAAATGACTGCAAAAGCTTGGTTAGTAGAGAAAATAAGCTAAATGTATACTCTGCTAAGATCATAGTCAGGGCCGGTCTTAAGCCGATGCAGCTGCATTGGGCCCCACGCCATGGTGCTTAGGTAGATTGTTCATTTTTTCCAGATACCCCTTGCGATCGAGAATTCAGTGGAAACGGCTTATAAATCTCATTGTTTACAAACAACGCTCTTGGTAGAACTAGCAATGGATTTCCTCTAATTATCTAACATTAGCAAACGTGCTCAATTCTCGTGGTAAAGCTTTATATCTACGCTCTGCCACGGTCGTATAGCACGGTTGACTTAACACGATGACGTTATAAAACCATAGCTCAGAGGGGCCCCGCGCCTAGGTCTTGCATTGGGCCCCCACCTGCCAGGGCCGGCCCTTATCACAGTGTCTGATTCTTAGCTGTGAAAGGATTCCTTTCGATAGACAGTTGTCAGAGCAAGTTTCGACTATTGAGAAAAATCAGTAATACTCACAAACTTCAATATATCTTGACGTCTTCATGCCATATTACCCAGAGAGCTCGTAGGTGTATAGCTAACCCCATTAAAATGACAAGCAACAAAATTACTTTCAGCATTATAGAAAAAAAAAAAAACTTGGAATCTGAGCTAGGAGAAAGTCTTCGATGCGTTATAAAGTGTGTTTTTGTTGGTTTGTAAGCTTGTTGTTACGTCACAAAAATAATATATTTGAAAACATAAAGCAATCTTGTAGCAACATTTTTTGCTATTTTGCATATCTTTTGTTACGAAATAAAAGACATTCATGATTTGGCTATACTTAATGTTCCACCACGTCGCTTTTGCAAAAGCTTGATGATCTTCGTATTCAAGGCAACTCGTTCGTTTTGAACTGCCTTGCTGAGCGCTTGCTGAAGACCCACTATTTTGTAAGGACCACTGCCACTTTGCGTCAAATACAGATAATGAACAGACTTACTCCACAAATCCGATATTTTCAAAAAAGCACTGCCAGCAATCTTGGTAATGGAGAAACAAGCCAATGAGAACAAAAATAACAACCCATTCTACATCCAGCGGCATGTTGATTCCATGTCGAACTTCCACTGGCTAAAATCAGGTTGGCGTATTTAAGAGAAGACTCATCACAAACTAGCGGAAAACTTTCTTATTAGCACAATGTGATTTTTACGTCACAATCTTACAATCTTTATTTTATAGAAACAAAGCTCGTTACGTGCTTTTTACTTTATTGCTGAACCTTCCTGCTTATGGTGTCAAACCCTTGTCGAGCCTATGAGAGTTAGAAATAGTCATCCGATTATCTCTTATACCAGGGTTTTTTAAGGCGTTTTAGGGACCCGATGCGGGTCCCTAGAATTTCAAATCGGGTCCCCAGAATCAGAGAAAATTATCACCGGGTTCCTAAAATCAGAAAAAATCGGGTCCCTAAAATCAGAGAAATCGGGTCCCTACAGATCCATACCGGGTACCCAACATTTTCCTTAAAAAAAACTGCTTATACCATCGGACAATTTCTCAAAAATTTTCCCGATGCATTGCAAATTGACTAAGTAGCTGAAAATCTGAAATTATCTTAGCGATGTTGGCCAGCCTCATCTGCCAACATCCGACAGTGTGGTGTTTTACCGCTTTGCACACCTGAATGCACCTTTGCAAAATTACACCTAAAAATATGCAAATTACACCTAAAATTACCCATTAACACCTAAAAATACGCATACTGTTTATACATTTTTTTATTTTTAGGGTCTGAGGTGGGGGCCATGGCACAGTGCCCCCACCCTCCGTACGCTAGTGTCTCCACTTCAGTTTCAATCGTTTCAGCGATCCTGCTGGCAACACTTTGATGACGTCTTCGGATATTTCATGCAAGTAGAATTTATTATGTTTGTGCATAAAACTTGAATCGCCTTTGCCATCTAGCCTACTCCAACTCTATGTTGTCTACGAAGACGTATCTTTTTTTGTTTAAAATGCAGACACCTTTAAATATAAAAAAACATTTGGAAAAAGTATTTAAAGTTGTAAAATATTTATCAAAAATTTTCACCCTATATTTTGCAAAGTTTTTAATGGTGCTCCTCACGAACATCTGGATGGGAAATTGGAATTTAAAAAGCCGAATGGCAGTTTGGTATCCGGACGTGATGTTTCGGGTTGATTCGGAAACAGTTCTATGCAATATAGTCTATGCTTGCTGACTTTACACCATAGTTAAATGTGTCTTGGCTATAAATGCGCCAAGGCTATTGGCAACCTTGAAGGCCTCTTAAACAGCTGGAATACGTAATTTCGCTGTCAAGCGTAGTTCCGTGTTGTAAGCTTTCAAAGGACACAATTTCAAACTTTTTAACAATGTGGTGACAAAAATGAGATTCGCATGAAACCAGTTATACGAAGTACCTCATGTACCATGTGCATGTCTAAAGACTATAGTGTTTCCCATTTCCGAGTCCGCGAATTGCTCTGGATGAGTCCACAACCACATTAACTATGGGCAAACAAGTTTTCTTTAAAGCCCTTTAAACAATAATGATTTAATCAACTTCATTCAATGACAGTTTTTGCTCGTACAGCGTTTGTTAAGCACGCACACTCTCGCTCGCGCCGTAACAAGGCACCCAACACGCATGAAAAATTATACTGTACCGCGTGACATTAATACTTTTTGATAAAGTGTAGTCAGATAGCTTAAGTGTAAAGTTGTTATCCAAAGTGCGGTAGCTTTTATCGTCTTAGTTTATCGCGGCTAACGAAAGCAGGCGTTTGCAAGTAACGACTACTTGAAAATTGTTTTTACTCCAGGGGAAGTAAATCGTGATTTCCGGCCACAGTACGTGTTATGCATACAAGTCTTTACTTACAGCTCTCTCAGAGAAACTCAACTACCTCGGCAACTGGTGTCAAAACATGTAAAATACGTTGATGAAAACCTTGCGTTTTTGAAAAGAAACATCAGGTAAAGCAAAGTTGTATTGATCGTCCACCTGCTTTTGGAGAAGTACCTTACTCCATACCGAAGCAGTGCGTGCTCCTTTTTCTGTTGCTTGGACAATTGCAAGAGAAAAAGCGCCTTGTACAGAGCTTGGTCAAACCAGCAACCGTGAAAATAGCCAGGATAGTGTGCGGTGATGCCGTAACAAATACGTTAGCTATGGTTCCTTTGGTCAAACGACACCATCAAGTGGCGCATCCAAGAACTCCCAATCGATGTTCTGTAACAACGTATCGATGTTGCGAAGTGGAGATTTTATTTTACCGTTGGAGGAGGCAACAGATTTAGGAAACGATGCCTGAACTTGCGTAAACAGCAGCGAATGCTTGGTAACAACAACATATTGCGTTTGACGAATGATCTGTGAAGTAAAAATTTCCGGCGAGCGTGTGTGCATTGCAAGTTTGCATAGCTTAAAAAACGCTTCCTGTATCAGATACGGTCACTACTTAGAACATTCACTTCGAATAAGGAACTCTCTGCAGTTAGTCGGTCTTCGAATCGCCGTGCTTTTTATTGTGGCATCAGTTTGATTTTTCAACTGCGAAGTGATCAAAAACAGAAAGTTCTGACTGGTGTAATATTTGGCGAGGTCACCAGGCCTTGCGCTACTTGCATTATGATATTCATTGGCGTATTTCTTGCAGCAAAGTACAGTTTAAGACTCATAATACAGGGTGACCCAAAAAGATGTGTACCCATGAAAATTTCAATTGTGACTTTGATTAAAAAGCTATTTATTTCAAATTACAACCACACATTA
>JGI24021J15306_10006990_pt1 | contig 13685 bp, 9 predicted proteins | sample Ectturendosymbi1_FD_15306 | JGI IMG/M metagenome (IMG submission 15306) | reverse complement strand
CACTGAGCTTCGCAGACTCACCCAATGTCTCCGTAGCTAGTAATGAACTGTATCTCTCCATCGTCATTTTCCGTCTTCGACTTTTGTCTTGGAGATCGATCGCTCGAACTTGACGAGGAATCGCTGTCGCTACTGCTTGCGCCTGGCACATCAAACCTCATACAAGTGATTTTCTAATGCGAATGTGCAAGATTTTCAAAAAGAACATGCCGCAATTACAATCGCATTACAGAATAGGGTATTGAGTCTGTCAATATGAACAACCCGTACCTCAACGTTAAGTCCAACAAGCTGGTGTGGTTATTGCCACAGCGATAGAAATTTTCAAAGGCGTTTCGGACACGTTTGAATGACGCATTCTAGTTGGCTGTAACGACGATTGCGTACTGCTACAAATGGGCCTTAAAAGATGGCCAGGGCCTCTATTATGATGTGGAGGAAGGTCGGGGTTTGAACACATTGGTCAGTTTTTATTTAGACACTGAAAGTTCTCTTAGTGATCGGTTTTCGAAAAACAAAAATTTAAACCAACAACACTGCATCCATCTGTGACCGAATTACCTGATTCGCTTCCTTCAGCGTCTGGATCCCTTAGTACATAACTCAAAGGTCCGATCACACGACCCTGCGGATGACAGTAAGACCGTGAAGACCAGAGGCGCATGCTAGAGTTTTGAGTAAACCCGCGTGCACCACACTATTTAAACAAAGTCTCAAAAATGCAAACTCTTTCAGTCAAAATGATTTTTGGCATGCAGAAACATCAAGTAATGCATTCGAAGAACAAGGGTGTGCGTGATAAAATCCTGTATTGCTCCACACAATCAGCTAGATGCAAAAAGTTCTATACCTAGCTTTCGGCTGGAGCCAAGGATTTTGACTTTTCTGTGGAGAATTCAAATAAACAGAACCTTTGTTCGGTTTTACATACGTCGTCTGTAACTAATGCATCACCTTAAGCCGGGTGTCTTTTAAAATTCTTCGTTCGCGCCTGGATTTTTTCCCAGACATCCTTTGCTTTTCGTAGTCGAGAGCCTTTGCTCTGTCCATTTTGTCCTGCATCGACTGGTCCAAGTTGAGAGCGTCGGTGAAGTCCCCGGGGAATAAACCGAATTCGAGAGAGAATGTTTCCAGGTCCTTAAGTGCAGCATTGTTCAGCTCCTTCACCGGAGGAATATCTTCGAGTTCATTCAGGAATTCCTCGTCAGACCACAAATCCTCATCTTCCTCTGTGAACACAGCGACGACACTGAAGCTGATTAAAAAAAACACTAAAGCGGCAAACACCTCGCCAAAAACTAACACAACTGGTTGTCCCAGGGTTTTACAACAAAAAATTAACACTGCGCGCTGTAATAAAATCTAGCCATATAACATAACAAAATTAGCCATAAAAACATTGCTTGCATTAGTTAGCTATTTTATTGGTGTACAATCATGCAATTTTATAGCGGAAAAAATTGAACTCCACGGACACTCAAATTTGCATAACAGTCACTTGACACATCACCGCAACAGAGTGTAGGCTTCAATATCACAAAGTCTAAATAGTTAAAAACGCAGCCCAATTCACTTTGGAAATAATACAACTCATACACAGGTTTATCATTACTCTCATTGTGTTCAGGCACATGCTTCGTAACATCATCGATACGCAAAGTACCATGGTAATACGTACAGACTTTCGCAGCGCTAAATGTGTCTTCATTTTCATACTGACAATTTCGACAGGATAAGTCAGGGTATAAGTTGACCACCTGCGTTTGCGCGGGGACTTCAGGTGAAATCCACCCAAACAGACATGATGACACAGTGGAGTTCCTTTCCGCTGCATCTACCATCATGAAAACCAAATACCAAACACTACCGAAAGAGTGATTTGCACACCTTGCTAATGCTACGACTGCACCCTCCAAGCCACGCAAGTGCGGAAAGCTGCGCATCAGTTGTTTCTATTCGCCTAACGTTATTTGAAAGCTGTTTTTTTTTCGCTGAGACAATTTCGGTCATTTGTCTAATCAGTAGCCTGATTTTTCAGACATCATGACTGAATTGACTATACCTTTTCGGTCATTTAAGAAAAATTTGGTTTATGGCCGAAAAAATAAGCCCACTTTAGAGATAACTTCCTGCTACAGTCAAATGTGCAGTTCATGGTCGTTTTCGTTCTTTCTTTCAGGCTTAACCGAATAAGATTTAGACTGAAGTCGCTACGGCGTTATTGTAACCATTCTAAGTCAAGTAGTCCGGGCAGGGACGAAATTCTAAAATTTAAAACACGTTTCATGGCACGTCAGCGATGCCTCTTGTCGACGACGTCCGAATTTCATGTGGCAAACCTTCCAAACCAACATCGCAAGTAGTTTCAATGCAAGCGAAAGAAAAATATTTGCCTCCCACCATCTTCCTCGGCATCATCACTCGGACTGTCGCGTTTTATTGACGAAGCACTATCCTCCTCGTAAGTGTAACCGATTGTCGCTTTCGATGCGGCCAGCAGCTGCTTTTTCGCTTCGGCCTCCTGCCTTTTGAGCGTCAGCTCTGGGTACGTTTCGTTTATATGTATTTTGTTCAGGTGTTGAGACTCGGAAACGCCCCTGTAGGAAAGAGAAAACTTGCACTGTTAACACCAGAGGCTCATGTGAACAATAACTGCTTACGGGATATCGTATATTGCACGCAAAATAGGCCGTAATTACCTGTGTTTGTTGTAAACTAGAATTCTGTATCTCTCATAGTTGCACTTCCTTTCCTCTTTATCGGTAGTAAGTTCAACTTCAGTGGAACTTTTTACAGACTTAATGAAATCCAGGTGAGCTCGAACGTCAAACCTTAAAGAAACCACACATATTTCTAGCAATGCAGCGTAAACAAGACATAGAGGTGAAAATCTTACGAGGTATTAAATTGAATGAAAGTGCAACCAATCTGAAGAAAGCATGAAAATTGATCTGATCAACCTATCGCCATATCAACTGACAAAAATCAAATAATTAAAAAAAATAACTTAATGCAGTGAAAAATGGAACACAAATTTTTATTCGGAACACAACTAGGTTGAAAAATCAATTGAGGAATGTTAAACGTCAGACCGGCTGCTGCAATTTCATAGAATTAGAAATAGGTTTGACAAAATACTACAGCAGATTTTATGTCTGACTCACTTTTACCTTGCCACAAATAAGATGCAACTGACAGTATGGCTGTAAGGTACAACTGACAGTATGGCACACATAATACGTACAGTAAGTAGCTTCATTTCAGCAACAGCTTCACTATTTTCTTGTCAGAAATTTGCAGCATAATAATTCCCATCCAACCAACACTGATTAATACAACTTTTAAGACTTTTAGCAATATATACATTATCCTGAAACTAACAACTAATGACTTTTCTTACCAAGGTAACTATTACAGAGTTTGAGTGTTTTTGTTTGCTTTTTAAAACTCTGTACTCTTGTTGGAGTACCACAAGTAGTCTGCAGGTGCCTATGTCTTCTTACTACACCCTGCAGGTCACGCGACTACTTTCTTAAGGAATACAGCACAGGTTGCAGGACCATGGCAGTACCGAGCAGGAAGCTTTCCTTGCACCCATCCATGAAAACAACCAGATGACTGTACAGGAAAAACAGTGCCATTTTTCAGGTCGTCTGTATGACCTGACTGAGAAACTAACGCATTCGACTAGCTTCAGAGGCACATGCTCAAAACATTGTACCTTTCAGCCAGAATCATCAGCCACCGACTTTAAAATTACTTTTATCACTACAGCAGTATCAAACGTGAAAGGTATCTGAAGAGACTTGACGGGATCAGAACTGTTATTTCTGAGTAAACTGAACTGTGTACCAATAAAAATGCAAAACCAGTAGCTTGTTTTTAGTCAAAGTTATAGCATTTTGTGAATATGAATTTCTTATGCACATGGGATACCCTACCGATCAATCATGTTTGTTCTTTCTCCTTGCCATGGCATCATTGAGTTGTTGCCATCACTTGCAGTTCCTGTTTCATCAATATGCAGTTTGCATTTTCTTCCATGAACCTGACAGAGATACAAACCAAACTTCATTTCAGGCAAAAATATGATATAGAAATTATTTTTAAAAAATTTTCAGTTTTCCTGTAAAGGTTTCTTTGGCATAACAAATCCAGAGAGGTACCATGCTTATTCAAATAAAAAAAAACTATTTATCTGGCTACAAATACCTAATTAACAACTTTAGGCCAATGGTAAAAATTGCAAATGGACTGGTAATCCAGGAGTGATTAAAGAAAATAATTGATGAAAATTTCATACATTGTGATAGCTGTCGTAAAACCTTAGTGAAAAGTATATACAGTATTTCTATCACATACTCGCATGTTGTTTTGATAGACACCTGAAATAATGTCAGTGATGAGACAATGTCATGGACATTGGACAAGGTGACATTTTTTTGTCTGCCTTGTACCTGTGATATATATCAGCAAATATAACCAAAAATACATTAAACAGGCCTGAAATATGTTGTGCATGATGATCTAGTAAACAGGTTAACTGAGCAAGACGGGAAAAAAGGCATCTAACTACCAAGTTTCCTGAAACCCTTGCAAATTTTATTGAAACACTATGTCATCAAATAAGTGTGCAAGTACTGTATTTTTCAGACCATAAGGTGCACTTAAACTCCTTTTTATTTTCTCAAAAATCAAAAGTGCACCTTATAATGTGGTGCGCCTAATGCATGAATCTGGTTGTGCTTTTTTATCTAGAACTAAATGTATGTGGCAAATGGTGCTATATATTCATTTAATTGCTAGTTATTACTTTTTCTCAACAGACCATCATGTTACATAATAAATTAACAACAATTGCAATGAGCAGCGTATTTTGTTTCAAGAGTAGCCAGCACATAGTACAGATTACATTACTCCACAAGGCTCTTGACTACATTAGCACACACCAAATCAAACATGCACACAAGTTCATTTCATTCTATTTGTGTCTAGCAGATTAAGCATGTGTGACAGATAAAACACCCTTGTATGTAATGACAGATTAAACTCCCAGTGGCGACTCTGGCAATTAGGAGTTATTGTGAAGGAGTTGAATACAGTTTGACTTATCTACATTTTGCTTCATTCAATGCATCTTATAACCCGGTGTACCTTATGTATGAAAAAGAACACCTAGCATTCCATTTTTGATACTGTGCCTTATATTCTGGTGCACCTTATGGTCCGAAAAACACGGTAAGTGCAAAATGCAGCAGTTAACTTTATTAGTGTTATCAACAGTGTAAGTGCACAACAGCAAAATCATGTATTCATCTTGCTGTAATGATTACCAACTGGTGCACCATTCACCTTATTTAGATGAACATTAGGAACAATAATAAAATTAAGTGACAATGTTTGTGGCTCTAAAAAGTGAACACACAGCCCCTGTGTAGTGACATAAAACATATTGACACCTACTCCCCCTGTTTGTTTAGTCATTTTTCAGTTATAGATCTTTTTTTTCTAAATACTGTAACCGAAAAAAAGTAAGTCAATTCAGTCATAATGTCCAGAATAATAGACTTGTGACTACTGTCACAGAGAGTTATAATATAATACTATTATGAAACAAATGATTGAAATGTCTCAAGCAAAAAAAATAGCCACCACGTATGTTGCGTTGCAAAGTCTATGCATTAGCATTAGAATATAAAGGCAAGAATAGATCTGTTAAAGAACGTGTGCTGTTTGACACCAATTCATGTATTAATATTTCATATTGCTCTAACCAACTTCTAGTTCATAAACAATGGTTTATGACAGTCTAGTCTTCAAATTTCTAAGAGCAGGACTGCAAAATCTGAGTTGTAATTGAAGGAACTTGAGGTCAGTGAAATCAGATCCAGAAATTGTTACGACCCCAACTGATTTTGATTGCGTTGCAAGTTTGTATGAGAAAGAAAATTTTAAGGCATATCAAATCAAATTTGTCAAACATTATGTATGTATACTTATGCTATATATGCATTTAAGCAATTTATTTCAGAAAAGAAGTTTACTGCGAAAAGACACTGTAGTTACGCATGTTTATCAGCAGTTAAGTGAGGTGCAAAGACCTACAACTGCCTTATAACATTGCAACTTTCTCAGGAAAATTTCTGTGATGACTTTACCTTTTCCATTTTTCTTTGGTTAATTTGACATTGAATGACCCCACTCACAAAAAATCCAAAAATCAAAACCAAAAATTTGTTTCCATTGCAGACTCAAAGACTTGCAGAGTTTTTTTGATGGTTTGAACAGTTCTCTAGCACAATCGCCTGGCCAGTTGTGCAGTTGGTAAGACAACTGAAAACAGCTTGAAACAGGCCAAATCATACCGACTGCTAAGTGTGAAAGTGTTAAGTTACTGTTACTTCATATCTAATAACTAGCTATTGATACATCAATGCACGCACTGCTTTTGGTCTCTTGCAGAGTCATTCACATGCTTATCTGATTGGATTTGAGTAGGTATTTCCAAAATCCAAAGAGTTCACTACTAATGATGAACATAAGCTTGCTACGTGTGCAGCAACCTCAAAATGATGCACCTGGGCATTGCAACACCCTAGTTGGGTAACTATGGCTTAATTGATTTGAACAATGAGGCAACATTAACACCTTGGCTGCCGGCTACCAATACATCATACTCAGAAATTGACCTAAAATCAAACGTATTTCGGTTGTCTTACCAACCGCACAGCTCCTCTGCCGATTGTGCTAAAGGGCTGTTGAAACCCTCAAAAGATTCAGCAAGTATTCTAGTCAGCAAGTTAAAAAATTTGTTTTGGGTTTCAGGTTTTTTGTGAGTGACATTATAATTTTGGCCATTTTGGCTGCTGGTACCTCACCTGGGTCCAACTGCTAGACGGAAGTATTTTGCTGAAGTTTTCATTGGAAACTAAGCTAGAATCCAAGTCTTTTAAGCCTTTTATCAACGTTCTACCGTTTCTGGTTCAAAAGTTATGATCTAAAATAAGCAAACTAATTAATTACCTAATTGTGGGATTAAGCAATTATTTTGTTTCCTTTAGATCATAACTTTTGAACCGGAAACCTCAGCAAGTCATCCAAAGTATCAAAAAACTCTGATTTTGGTCTAATTTCCAAAAAAACTTAAGCAAAAAACTAACATCTAGCAGTTTGGGCCTAGGGCCAGATGAAGTGGGCCAAAGTGGCATGAAAGTATTCCACTTATGGAATGACGTTACTTACAAAAAATCCGAAACCAAAAAAAAAAGTTTTTTTCATTGTGAACTACAAGACTTACCAAGTCTTTTGAGCATTTAAACAGCTCGAGTTATGCTTGCGCAAAGCCACATGTGAACAGGTTGTTTTCATGCAAATTAGTTGAATTAACCCGGCATTGAACATGTTAATTACGTGCAATCTGTTACAGATTATTTTCATAGGTGCCAAGTTAAATATTTCTATGCAAAATTCATGATGTCACAAAACAGTACATCAAAATCTCCTTAAATTGGTAAAATCATATCGGTTGATATATCCCAAACTGGCCACACTAATGTCAATTTTGCGAGCGACTCACAATTATTGGATTACTGGTAGTCATGTTTTCAAAATTTTAAGAACACGTTCACAACAGATTAAATTGGAATCATGAAAAATTGGACACACAATTGCCAAAAGTATTTATGCAAACTGCAGTGCAGCCTTATCAATCCATGTGCACATCAACCTTTCAATATTAAGTTCGTCTGCCACAGTGGAATGAATCTTTAGCAAACAACAAGAATTCAGCCTATGTTCATTTTTGGGATCACTCGTGTCAAATCACCCAAAATTTTACCACTTTTTAACCCTACTATCACCGATTTGCTTCAAATTTAGTATGCAGATAGGTTATGTAAAATTTTGAAATTTCATCAAAATTTGACCAGTAGTTTCATGGAAATTGAAAACTCCCAAATTTTTGCCAAAAATGAGGGGTATCACCTAATTTTGAAATGCTGTCTCAGAAACCACTGGTTTGATGAAAATATTGTTATTTTAAAGGGAGTATAAAAGGATTTCATATCTGTAGTTAGTTTTCATGGGGGGATGTGACCTTTGACCTTTTGTTTTGACATTTACCTTTCGATATAAAAAATTTTAACACTAAAAATATACTTGGATACTATCTCCATAACATATTAAAAATTTGGAAAGGTAATATTTCTGGTTTTTCTATAATTTGCACTCCAGAACTGATGACATCAACCAATTTACAAAAAATCTACCGTATTTATTTGAGTATAACACGCAAAATTCTATATCAAAACCACCAACGCAAAGTTCAGCGTGCATTATAAACGAGGTCTTAGATTTTTATGCCATTACTCATGAGGGCACATGAGTTCATGTACACATAATAAACAAGTCATACACAAGAGACCGCACAAGTACAGAATATTTCGCATAGTCTGATTCAGCATAACGCAGGGTGCAAAAACCTAGTCGTGCACTCGCAATGTAAAAAAAAAGAACTTTAAGCCTTCGTTACAAAATGGCAGAGCCTAATTTTTACTCCTGCTGTATCTGCGTTGCACAAAGTTGGGTAGCTTCGGCAAGCGGCTGCGCTTTTCTAGAATTCGGTAAGTCATTGCACGATGCATGACCTGGATGTAGAATGTGGCCCTAGTTCTTTTTGTGTACTAGAGCTTCTGTCAAATGGGACAGCACTTCCTAAAACCGGCATGTTAGCGTTTTACTGCGTGGTATCTGTGTGGGATACAATTGTTTGGTGAATCTGATGATGAATCAGATTTGGAAGGGTTTTAAATTGCAAATATCATTTGGGAATTGTGTTCATACTGGTAGTTTGCTTTACCAGGGTACCGTACGTTGTCAATAAATGTTTTGTCACAGCCACATGCTTTCAACAGCATTTGTCACTTATAATCCTTGATCTGAGCTGAGAAAAAGTGTAAAAAAACTTATACCAACAAGGGTGAGCGTTGTATTTGAATAAATACGGCAGTTCAGAAATGTGAATTTCACTGCTTTGCTAACTGTGGTCACACATCTGGCCTGCAGTTAACTGTGTGTGGTCTAGTCCAGTGCTCTTCAACCTTTTTTGTTATGGTGCACCCTTAAAGATATTTTGACGAACTCATGCACCTGATTTACTTAAACTCATCACCCTATTTACTGACACTTCCCCTGTGTCCCCCACCCAATTGCACCCATGCCTGTAAATACCTGGTCTAAATAAGCAAGTCGCCTAATTCAGTAACTCAGATACATAATTCAATTGATAATGGCCCATTGCCTGTTGCTTATGAATGACAAATAATCATCCAATTACAATTAGCTTGATATGGTGCGATGCGTACGCACCACAGTTTAGATTGTGCAAAGTCTCGGTTAAATCCTGAACATCATTGGTTGGTTAATGGTTCATTTTTGCTAACAGAAAGTTTTTGTAGTGTGACAAATTTGTGATGCACCTTTGCGAACCCTTTCTTAGTGGTGCATCCCACGCATATTTTGGTGCACCTGTGATTTACCGTGCACACTGGTTGAAGACCACTGGTCTAGTCAACAAGTATCACTACAATAATTTGATTGTAAGCTGCTCTAAGCTATCAACGCTTCCATGTAAACTGCATCACATGTCATTGTGCCATGTCAAACACTTTTCTAACCGGAGACGAACTTGGATATGCTGAATGTATGGCCATTCCTTTCAAGAAAGTGGTATTGTGGCATCACTGCACAGAACCATACTAAACTAGCCATCAATACAGTATGATTTTCAGTTAGACTTGCAAAAAGATTCATTTCCAGTAGGGCTTATGCATACTAACAGCCTAAACATGTTTTTCAACATTAGAAACCATGTAGAGACAAAAGCAATGGCATAAACAAGGGGTGGCCAATTTTTCTTCAACTGGGATCGACTAGAAATTTCTTGATAACTTGCCAGTAATAAAAACACAAGTAAATTCACTTTAAAATAGCAAGAAACTATTTCATTATTTTTACAAATTCGCTCTTAACTTACCTGCATAAATTTTGTAGGATCTTGTTTGATCTTTTCATAATATTCTTGTCTACGTTCAGCTCTTTTCCGGTAATTGACAATAACTTTTCTTACCACTTTTTCTTGTTTACGTGCTTCATGCCACATATTTATTTCCAGCAAGAAACAATTTTGTGTTATGTATATATTTACAAAATGAACACAATCACAAGTGTATGGAGCTGAATTTTTTAAAGTTTAATAGGTTTGGTCACTGTGAATGAAGTAAGCTCCTACAAATCAACATGAAATGTAAAAATTCTCACAATTAGAGCTTTGGTTACTAAAACATCAATGACACAACATTAAACCCAAAAACAAGTAGGGTACTATGGTATGGCACAAGTATTCTATGTCCACTATATTGTCCAACTGTCCAATATGGCAACTGCCACCGAGACAAAGCCAGCTACACTTTGGCTAGCATGGCAAAATAGTCTCAATAATCTAGAAGAAAAAAGAAGCAAATCATTTTTGACTAAATGACTTAGAACTATAACATATGGGACAAATGAGAAGTGGGGGCTGAGTGTTATAATGTCTTAATGTTCTAATCTATCATATGCATCAAGTCACATATAAAACATTTTTAGTTGCAAAACGTGTTTAGAAATGACTGAAAAATTCATCCTGCAGTAGTTACATCAAGTGTCTAGTTTGCTTAACACCTTCCCTGCCAGTTGGTGAAGTGGTATGCCAAAAGTTCCCTACCGCTATGTTTTACAGCAGTTGACCTCCAAATTTTTGCATATTCACAAGTTAGCCTTTGAAAAGTCATTAAAGTGCAAAAATTCACACCACTGTTGTCTGGGAAGTGTGTAAGCATAGGAGTCGGTCTTGTGCTTGTCGAAGATCAAAAGTCAACTTGCCAATTTGCCTATGACTTTCCCTTATGCAATCTACAGTACAGTGCTTGAAATATTCAAGGAAGTTTTAAATATAACATCCTTTCCAATAACACAATATTCATTATGGTTCATGACACATACAAAAAAAACAACACAACAATTGTCTTAATAATAGAGCTGCATTTTTGTGAGCTTTTTTCTTTCTAATTTGTAACCCACCAACCACTTCATTTTTGCTAAATTTCATGTGCGAACAAGCACCTATTTGAAAAAGGCCAATCAAAGCAATTGGATATGCACTAAACAAAAAAGAATTCATTGATGCCTTCTGCATGAGACATGGATGGAAGGTGAAAGGCATACCCACCCGCTGCGCTTGTGGAGAGACAAACTTTGTGGATCATAGCCTCATACATAAACTAGGTGGCTACACTTCAATGAGGCATAACTCAGTGAGAGATTCTGAGGCACAGATAATTAATGAGAGAGGTCTGCAGAGATGTTCAGACCAAACCCATACTTCTGCTATACAATGAAACCGACTCTGAAAGAAAAGTCAACACTGCTGACAATGCAAGGTTGGATATGATCTCTGACAATGCAAGGTTGGATATGATCTCTGTGAAAGGACTGTGGAAAAGCTGTGAGAAAACTTTCTTTACATAAGGATCACACATCCTACCTCACTAGGGTTGCCAAATGCGTTTTGTAAAAATACCATTTTGCCAAGAGTCTAAGCTGTGTCGTGATTCGTAAGTGGCACAGAGAAAACAGAGATACAGTGACTATTGTTTTAAGCCAAAGTTACAATAATTTGCCTGTATTTTGGCTGGCTCATTACATTACGATTTCAGTGTCTGTGTGATGTGACAATCGCATCAAGGATGGCATCAAGAGCAGCAAATAAACTTCCTCATAAGGAACTGTCATGACAAGATTCACTACGAAAGTCAATATAATTTGAAGAATTATGTGTTAGTGAAAAGGAGAAGGTGTGTTATGTGAAAAGGAGAAGGATAAATACAACCAAAGAGTGATTGACATGGAGAAGTCTTCATTCAATCCCCTTGTCTTCACAACAACTGGAGGGATGGCACCAGAATGCAACAGAGTAAACAAAAGACTGGCAGAAAAAATCGCTGAAAAACGCAGGGAGCCGTATGCATCTGTCATAGCATACATAAGGACAAAGCTCAGACTTGCTCTTTTGAGGAGCACCCTTGCTGCAATATATGAGGATTTTGAGGCAAACTAAGTGATGTCCACCTCCAAGACCTCACGGACATTGACTACAGCTTAATTCCTAGGCCCACAGTCACATAAAGCTGAACGATGGTGTCAATGACATGACACCAGTTCATTTGTGAAATAAATGGGTAGTTTGCATAGATAAGCTATGAATTTTTGTGAAACTATACCTTAGAACTAAATAATTGTCTAACCTACCACACGTATTTTGTTTTTCATGTACCTAAAACTTATTGGAATAAATAATGATTACTGCTAATAATACTGTAACATGTTCACATCCTTTACTCTTCAACTTCATTCGGTGACACCATCCATCTGGTTGGGAACAACTCATCCATGCAACCCACCCCACTATGGTCTATTATGCCCTTGCTACTTGTTTCTGTAATGCAATGTTGTTTCTAATTGCATTGCTCTATGCCTTGCTGCCCAAATTGTTCCTCGCTTCCTTCACCACTAAGAGGTGTACCGAGCCTGAAATTTTAGACTCCGACTCCACTCCTGCTTTGGCTGAATCTACTCTGACTCCACTCCGAAACAAGTTTTAGACTCCAACTCCTCAACTCCAAAGGGAATGCTATGAACTTTTGGCCGTGTCTAAATGACCTTGTATGGTTTTCACTTTAAAAAGACTAAAAACCCACATCAAACGAAATTGCTGCCTTTTGCAAAATATGTGACCCCTTCTTAAGATGTCAGTTGCTTCTCAGATTAAAGGATTAATGTGGCTATTAATTTTTTGTAACCCTATGCCCTAAACCTTAAATATAAACTTGAACCGCAAACCCTAACCCTCAATACTTACACTAAACCCTAACCTTAGACACCAGAGTAAAGCTAGCTGTCACTTCGCCCAGCCGTCACTTTCGCGATTTGGCAAAAAAAAACGCCAAGACAAAAACGAGCAAATAAGCTCAAAAAATACTCAAAAAAACATATTATGTTAAAATCATAATACAAACAACTCAGACGAATTATTTCAAACGACTTTTAAGCTAACCGTANACCTTTCNGCAAGTTTTTTCGAATATCGAACGCGCTTAAACAACAACGGTTTTCTCATAAACCAAAGGCGTCAGCAAAGATTTCTAAGCAAAAATCACTTGCCAATATCATTAGCTATCAAATAAAACCCTTTCATCCTCTACACTTTTTATTAAAGTTATCAAAATCATGCATAAACATGACCGACTTTAGCGCTGCGCGACAAATTTCGGAAAGTTTTTTCGAATACCGAACGCGCTTAAACAATAATGGTTTTCTCATAAACTAAAGGCGTCAGCAAAGATTTCTAAACAAAAATCACTTGCCAACATCATCAGCTATCAAATAAAACCGTTTTAATCCTCTACACTTTTCATTAAAGTTATCAAAATCATGCATAAACATGACCGACTTTAGCGCTGCACGACTATTTTCGGAAAGTTTTTTTCGAATTTGAAAAGTGTAGAGGATGAAAACGGTTTTATTTGATAGCTGATGATATTGGCAAGTGATTTTTGTTTAGAAATCTTTGCTGACGCCTTTAGTTTATG
>JGI24021J15306_10006989_pt1 | contig 13686 bp, 7 predicted proteins | sample Ectturendosymbi1_FD_15306 | JGI IMG/M metagenome (IMG submission 15306) | reverse complement strand
CATAGGCTAAGACGCCACCGCCATGTCGATTTCGATCCATACGAAAAAGATCAGCATAGCCATTAAGTTGAACAGTAACGTTATCGATCGAATTATCCAACCACGTTTCAGTCAAGTAGACCACAGAAAAATTGTATTCTGCGGCTAGGAGTTCGATTTGATCTAACTGTGTCGTGTTGTTATGAGCAAATACGCTTCTCGTATATGTTATCGTTTCTGTTATCTTTCTATGGTTGAGTGGTGCAGAACATTATACCGCCCCGTAATGAAGATGACACTTCACTTTCTTTCACAGACACTATTCTCTGTGGGGCGTACTTAGGAGGTCTCGAAGTACATCACGGTTTTCAGTAAGCTCTGAGAGTTCTGCTGTTTTTACACCAAACCGGGACCGAGCCAGACTGGAGATGTAATCACGCCACTTTCTCCTTTGTCCACTTTTGAACGCTGTCCCGTGGGTGTAGCCACAATAGGACTTTGCTCACCAACCATACTTGGGACATTCTGGTTACGTGGCCGAACCGTTCTAGCTGCGACCTTTCTATTTGGAGGGGAAATGGCTCAACTTTCAGGGTTTTACGAATGTCTCACCCGCGCACTGTGTCTCCAAGTGTCGTGCAGTGAACTCTTTGAAAATTCTCATCTCTGTCCAGGCCCGTAGCCAGGCTTTAAAGTTTTTGGGGGAAATACATTTTTAGGTTGACAGGATGTACATCTACAAATAAATATACATAAATTTCAGGGCACAACAAAATTTGGCGGGCACAAAAATGTGGTGAGGCACCGCCTCCGTGGCTACAGTCCTGTATCTTGCGCATGCACTTGAGATAGCACTCTTTCAGCCATGAACCAAGATTCATGACCATAGTTGAGAATCAGGACAAAGACCGATCTAAAAACTGACCGCTTTGCTGTGTTTGAAAACTCCTGTTTTGTGACCACGGAACGATGAAGCTCCTGCAATTTCGCGTTTGCTTTACCAACCCGCTATCAATCTCTTTGTTCTGCCTTCCGTCATTCGTGAATACCACCCCGAGGTACTTACAATTCTCGATCTGCTGCAGGGTATTCCCGCTTACTTGCAGCATGCCCTGCCTTGGGTTCTAGAGAGACGTTATGCTTCAGTCTTTTTAATGCTAAATTTCATTCCAGCTCGGTCGTTTGCAGCTGAAAACCGATCATATGCATTTTGAAGACTCTTATCAGAGAGTGCAAAAAGCATCAAATCGTCCGCAAAAAGTCGGTTGATTCCGCAGCTTCCAACAATGACATTCTCGTAGACTCGGACGTCAATATTTATCCGATTCATATAAACCACAAAGAGTAGTGGTGACAACACCCTTGTCAGAGTGCAAGACCCACGGCGAACGGTTGTGATTTAACACCGCTGACACGAGGGAAACAGGCGGCCGTCAACACCGGTACTCCCACAACATTTCCCAAAGCTTTTCTCAAAGAACACGGCCACAGTGCAGATAACAATGGCAAATCAGCTTAGATATTAAAAAATACATGCTAAGTTCCCCTCATTCTAAATAAAATGCAGATCTTTAATCAAAAGTAAATTTTTGTTACAGGTCCTCATCATAACTGACGAAAGCGATCCGGTTCAAGAAGAAAAAGCAGGTAAACTGTGCATATCTGCAAAAGATTTAACGCAGTTTCATGATGTCTTAAATTGTATGTAAGCATTCAGTTGATGTTTGCGTAAGCACTTAGGGATGGCATGACATGAATATCTTATTACGGAGAAGTTTAGACGAGCCTAACATATTCTAGTCTAATCTTATCACACCATTGTGGGAAGCTCTGCGTAGTAACGTTGCGAAATCAACCCAAACGCTTTTAAACAAGTTGCTCAGTATCAATTTTTGCTGTATAATTTAAGTTGATTGAAATTCCAGTCAGGCTGCTAATAGGAGGCTTTCACTATAGCCTTTTTGTTGTTTGGAACAATTTACGTTTTGTAAAAACGCTTTGCGGTTGTCACTCCCCCAAAAAGTGAAACCGCGTTTTCTGAGGAATGTGCTTTTTAGTTTCATGATGCTTTTTCAAGAAAGTGTATAGGACAATGCCTTAAACGCACATCAAAATATAAGTTAAATTTTCAAATAAATGTTTTCTGAAACATGACACAATGCAAATGGAAGGGCCTGTAAGGGCTGTAGCAGATCTTAGAGTATAAAAGCAGGAGGCTCTCATTTTGCACTTCATGCAAAAATGTTCAAATTTTAACGGTATTGATTTATACGGACAATCACAGTGTTTTGGTCAATTATTGAACGGACTTGAGTGCATCACCTACAAAGATAAACGTATCGATGAGGTAAATGTACTGAAGTACTTTTCAATTTTTGGCCTCGACTTCGATGTTTATGCCTCGGTTGTTAAGCATTGCTAACTGGAACGTAAACTGTCGCTAAAACTAACTATGAAACGTTACTGGAAGTTTGCAAACACCGTTAGGACTTTATGTCACCAGCACCTCCTGTAGAGGCTTTTTTCTTCGAAACGTTATCTCACAAAAAATAAAGATACATCAAGTGAAGCCAATTAAAGAGCATATTTGTTCAAAAAACTGTTGAAAATTCAGGAATAGGTTATTTCCTACCAACAAGCATTGAACAAATTCAAAATGGGAAACTCGAAACTGCAAGAATAGTATCGACTAAATGAAGAAAAACGGTTTGTAGAAAAAAAAACAAAAACGATTGTAAAAGAAAAAGAAGCCTATTAATTTAGTCCTTTAAAGAAGCGCTTTGATCAGTACTTTTGGAGGTGACCACTAGTTTTAGATCATTAAAATAGTATCTTAAACCCACAGCGTCTGAACCTGGTTCCGTTTCTCCACAGGCCATCGTGCTATCTCAACAACCTGTGCAAAAGGGCATGGACGGTAAGCATACTGACAATCGAATAAACTTTTTAAGTATACAGAGCTCTGATCATCACCTTCCGCGTAGTAGGTTGCCCGGTGAAACAGTGCCTCCAGATCGGGTGGGACATCGGGGGCAGTGATACCTTTATGTGCCCCTTAAATTTTGTTGTACCCAGAAAAATTCATAACGTTTTTTTAAACATCTAATAAAAACAAAAACATTCTCCCTCTAAAATGTATTTGCCCCCGCACAACCTCAGAACCTGGTTACAGGTCTGAGTGGCTCTCAAACATTTTTTCACTACAGACCGGTTTAATGTAGCCATTACTTGTATGCTGACTGGCCTTCAACGTCTGTCAAATAAGTAGAACCAAAATAAAATATCCAGAAATGACTATACTGCAACAATGTGTTTCATTGATAGATTTATACGAGTATAATTCGTTGGACAAGTGAAGGAGTTTTAGCGCAAACTTTTCTGCAATATGTCGTCGTAGCTGTGGTTTTGCTACACTACATGTTTGCATATAAGCAATAAATTAAATGTCTTGCACGAGCCGTTAACAAATGTTTCACGGACCGGTAGCAGGCCGCGACCCGGTGGCGGGTCTTACGGCGACGAAGCAATCAACGTGCTTCGCTGTTTTGAGCATTCTGCAGAGTGACAAGTAATATTACGCAACTCAATCACCACCACTTTTGGGTAGTAGCATCTGCGCACGGTTCGAACTTTGTGTTATCTTGCAAGATCAACTCTTACAAAATAGATTTAATCCAGGGTGCTCTTTTATTGTTAGTACATATAATGAACAAAGTGGCCAAAATTCTTTCTTTACAAAGAACATTGCAACATAATGATTACAACCTTAACAACTGTGTATTAACTCAAGGCAGAAGCGTGAGCATCCCGGTAGTATTCAACACAGGAATTCATTCATGTTGTTAAATGACGGTTGCCTTTTCACGTTACGAACAATTTTGACATCAAATAAGTCAGGTTGTAGTTTAATGTTCGAGTTTTCTCAGTTGGTTGACACTTTGAACTTTGATAAAGTTGGCACAAAATTTCTAATGGTCTTGTTACAAAAAAAGCGCTGCTGCCCTTGCTGTCTCTCTGCAAAATACCCGAGGACAATTCCCTTACCGGCCCTGGGCCTACTTGCTTATAACCAATGCCGACGCTACCATTTCTGTTTTTGAATAAAGGGAAGCACTCTGCTGCAAAACTGAGGCTGAATTTACATCGGTCGTGAACAAAAGAAACACACCGTGAGTATGTTTTTTTAACATGTTGCTCTTCAACTTTTCCGCTGTTTTGAGGTATACCGGTAATGTATTCACATGAAACGTATCAACGGTTACAGCTATTAGTACATTCAAAAAATGGTGGCTGTAATAAATCAGATAATCAACTGATAATTCCAGCGAGATAACATCAACTGTAAACTTTATTTAGTCTTCCTGCTTTGCAGGTTCAAATGGTGGTGCCATTTAGACGATGATCTTTATGTGAATCTTCCTCGCCTGCTAACAATTTTAGATAAATACGACTCTAAAAATGAAGTGTACATTGGAAGAAAGAGCATGCCCTACCTGAATATGAAGAAGGTATAATGGCGGAAAACGAACATTAACATCATAATTGTAGTCTGCTTGTTGACAATTGCATATTTGACTTCTCGCGTTGTTCAGCAATAAATTGAATTATCGCAATATTTTAAATGCACCTAGCTTAACCTTTCTCCAGGACGACACACACATATTTGTAACGCCACTTTCTTGGCATATTACGCTAAAAAATTTTTACAAATCAATAGAACCGATGTAACGTACCTTCCGGTACAACATAAACTCAGAAAAAAGATATCCATTTTTAAAGCTATGGCCTACACGTTTTTCAAGCAACTATTGCCATACACTCCAGAGAATAACGGACTGTGATATTTCGCGATCCGGATCCAGTATCCCTGAGTTTTTCAAACTTAGTCCAAGTCCAGCGATAGTAAAAACAATTTTTGAAATTCGAAGTACAAACGAATTCCAAGAAAGTAACAAAATGCAGCTTTTCAACAACAAGAATTACGCAACTCTTTTCCATTGACTCAGTCCAAATCTGGTCCTGATCGTAAGTGTATGAAGCGATTTACACTCCAGATCCAATCCAAATCAAATAAAATCAAATCAAAAAAAATTCGTTATAGTCCGGATCCAGTTCACTCCATGTATTGTCTTTGGTATCTCTCTGGTGCATTTCTCGGAGTGTAACTGTAATCCACTAGGTTGTTGTGGATCGAGCACCCAACCTCTCGATTGCGAGGCCTACACTCTGCCACTAAGCTATCACTTCCTTCACGCGTCATAAAAATAACAACAAAACACACTTTTGGATGAACATTTCTGACGAACTTCTGCTGCATTTCGCTGGTTGCATGTGAAGCTCTTATCTCGGTTGCACACTGTGTCTTTTCAGGTGTTTCGAAACCAAACTAACCTGAAGCTGATTTTTGCACACGGGGGTGCTGGATACTGCCTCTCTCGGCCATTAGTCGATCGTTTGCACCAAGAAAAGTGGCTCGGGTAAGCATCACTTTGACAAAAATGGAATAATCTTCATGACATGCAAAAAACTAAGCAATCACATTTGGTTTTCAAAATCTACCTGAACCTCAATATATGTTTGCTTGGCTCAGTTTGTTTCATTTGAACGACCTAATTGAAGTCAACAATTCAAGAAGCATCCGTGTGTTGCGGGGAGACTCTGTAAATAGCACAACAATGCCAAACATTTGAAAAAGATAAGATTTACATAATAAACTGGTACCAGAAAACAACGTTTGTACACACATAAAAATCAGAGGTTCATGATCAAATGTTTGTAAAACACTATATTTCTCGTTCCCTAGTCGTAACTTAAGTGTCGGTGTATTAAATTATGGTGCCTTCGCTATTCCCAAATTATTTCTAATACCTGTATATGCTCGGTAAAGGACACTGCATTGGCTTTCGCAAGTCCTTGTAAAGGCTGAATTTTGGCCATAACTTGCCGATCAATTGAGGTAGAGCAATGGTTCTTAACCATTGGAGCACGGCTCCCAAGGGGAGTGTCAACGAATTTCCAGGGAGGCGCGAGCCCTTACGGGCACTGCAACATGGGAAGTGGGAAGGTTTTGAACGGGAAAGTGTTTCCCTCCAATTTCTTCTTTAAAGTCAGGGCGGGCTTGAAACAAAGGACAATTACTTAAGGGAGGCATGCTAGAAAAAATGTTAAGAACCACTGAGCTAGAGAGTGAATCAAGCCCTCAAAAAAAGAAACGGATTTTTGTCTAGTTTCTTTCAGATGAAAAGGGGTGAATTGGCTCTTGGTTTTTTACACTATTTGTGAAACGTGTTTTGAGATTTTGAAAACAAAATGATTAAAACCACTGTTACACTGACGAACAGAATCAGACGCCATAAACGAAACATCCTGCTAATTTTGATTTTGTCAATAGCGTTTATCATGATTGCAAAAAATTGATTTATAAATTTAATTCTCTTGTTCGCGTTTTCAATACAATGTATTTGTTTTTGTAACAGGAAAGGAAACTTCCTTCAAACTTGCAAAGACATTCGCCTACCAGATGATTGTACAATTGGCTACATTATAACAATCAAATTGAAAATACCTCTGGTTGAAACATTTTCTTTTCACTCTCATATTGAACAACTTTCAAGAATCAAAAACTTGACGAAACAAGTAACGAATCATGCTGCATAGTCTGACTAAACTAGGAAATGCAGCCCCAAAATTCTGAGAACTTTTCCAAATATTAAAATTTTATTGACTATCAGAAAATATCCGTGTCTGTCAAAATGTCATAGAGTACATACTAGAGTTTTAATTATAATGAACATAAGAGAAAATGTTAATAGGTTTTCGTAGACATTTCGATTACTGCTACGATGAGTAAGATCTAATTTTAAATGCTTATTGCACCGTTTATTATCTTTAGGGATCCGTACCCTTTATTATGGTGCTCAAGGCGTCCGTGACCCACTAATGTTTTAGAACGATGGATTAAGATTAGTCGAATGTGCACAAAATCCTCATATTTTTCCAAGAATTGCCGCCTAAGCTTTTAAACCTTCAAAATGCCTATCATTTGACATCAGGTTAATTTTGTTCAAACGTAACTTGAGAAACCTATCTAGTGTCCCATTATTTTATTTTGAGTAGTTTATATATTCTGCAGGATGATTGTTAAAATCAATAGATGTGATTCCCTAATCTCACTCGGACTTTTTCAACTAATTCTTTTCACAGGCAATACTCAGTTATAAAGGCAAAAACGTTGTCAACATACCAAACGGAGCATATACAGAAACAGACGATCCCACCAGGATTCTTTCACTGCATTGTATCAATTTCCCAAACGCTGATATCTGTCCAAATGCTGCTGAAGGACATATTTGATAAGATTTCAATTTTGGGACCACTGGTAGCGAACAGTAAAAATAGGAAATCAAGGAAAAAGCCAGGAATTGAGTTGCCAACCACAGGAAACGGTCGCGAAGAAAGAAGACAACCTTTATAACGTAGAGCAAACTCGTCAAACTTATCTCGGAACCTAAATCATCTTATGAAAAAGTGTTTTCCTGTGAAAGTCTGTGGATTTGTGCAAATTTGTCGTGTTTGTGGTTTGCTTTAACTTAGCTACGCATTCTTCAAGTATTCAGAAATTTGACGATTTCAATCTTATAACACGATGCTTTCTCTGAGACAAATCCGTAATGGAGTAATTTTCCTGCAGGTGCATGTTGTTTACCGTGCCATATATTTCTGGTTGGGATTTTTTGGCACTGCTCTCTTGTAGTGTTTGCTCCGAGGACACGAATCTAAGCTGTAAAACCTATGATTGTACGCCTTTATTCCCTCTGCTCAATTAAAATCTTCTGACGTTGTGGCGTGTGCGACTTCTTGGATTTGCTGATTGATGAGATCATCAGCTCATGACAATTGAAACAACATCTTGTTTTGCGTTGCCTAAAGTGTCCGTGCAAATGTCACTTGCTAGTGCGCACCAACATGCTGTTACTGATTTACGCTAGATGACGACACTTGCTGTCTTTAAAGGGTTAAAAACCTTTTCCGGCCATCGGACCAAGCCTTCATCTGCGAGATCAATTTTCGCGAAGCCATAGTCACCGCGCTCGTGACACCATACCCAACGCGCAACTTGTTAATCAAAAAGGATGACGTTGTGCCTCCAGCTGTGGGTTAACAGTCACTGAGTAATCACCACATACTCGCAGCTTAGCTTTCACTTGACCTGAACGTGGTGTTTTCTTGATTGGGCGCACTTAGTGCCCAGTCATTGAACTTAACGAACATCCAGACACCTCTTGCTATCTCCGACTCGTATTCTTCAGCGAAATCCTTGCGAATCGCAAACGGCACAAATCGTGGTTTCCTAACTCTTGCTTGAAAAGCTCCGTATAATCCTTGTAAAGTTTTGCACAAGCCTGCTACAGACGTAGATTTGGTTTCGGACGGTCAAATACAGCCATCAAAGTACGGTCAGCTTTTCCCATGGACGTACTGGCGTAAAGAAGCTTGTCCAGACCAGATAAATACGTAATGCTTTAATTGCAGCCCGTCCAAGAATAATCAAATCAGGAATATCTGAGACGAAAAAAGGTATTTTGACCAATGCTCCAGAATCACCGTGCTTGGCGTCAGCAGTGAAGGCTCCTACTATGGGTAAGGTAAGTTTACTTGCCGATTGATAATTACACTCGGATGTTTGCAAGTACGGCTTTCCGATACCTGTCGAAACCTAGGTAGACAGGAAATTCCCTCCAATAGCTGCATCCAACTCCACCACTAAGGGCTTGTTGATATAAATAGGAATTTCCAACGTCGGCAGTGTTGCGTCGCCTTTCGAGACTGCGTTTATTTCACGCCAGTATGCACATTTGACAAGTTGGGTATCGCTCCTCTGCGCCTTCTTCAGACACGCTGTTTCCAAATGCCCTGTACGCTTGCAGAAATTGCAGGTAGCGGTTTTGAAACGGCAAACAGACACCAAATGGTTTGTCTTACCGCGTCGTCATCGGTAATAATTCTGAGACTGCGTCGTGCATCCCTGTTGACAGATTTCGTGCATCCGGCTTGCAGAGATGAGCGGACTGCGAAGTTTCAGTCCGAGTCCAGCAGTCCTGATGCGATAAAATTGAATCCGATCCAGTTCTGATCCTCAAAATTTTTGAAAATCATCAGTCCGATCCAGTCCTGATCCGCCCTTGCAAAATCATGAATTTTTATTTTACCTCATGAGGCAAAAGCACCACTGGAGCTATTCCGTCTATAGCCAAATATGATTGGTTTAAGGCAAGATAGTTCTAGCAGTGCTTTTGCCTCATGAGGCAAAATATACAGCCTTTTGGCATTTATCAAATTTAACAAGGCAGTGTCTATTTTGCCTAATGAAGCAAAAGCAATGCTGGAGTTATTTTGCCACTAGGAGAATCCGATTGTTTGGAGGAATGGTCAAATGACAACGACGATACAGGATACAATTGGATTAGCGTACGGTCCATGAACCCAAAACCTAAACCCAAAACTTGTTCCGCAAACATAACCCCTAAATATAAGCCTAAACCAATTTTTCAACATATTAAGCAGTGACCCATTTTGCAACCCAATTTAACCTAACGACCCCCTTCCGAAATTTTCCAGTCAGACATATGAAATGCAGTTGTGTTTGCACAATAGAAAATCACAATGACTAAAAAATAGCGTACGATATCACTATGCTTAAGAAAGATTATTTATTAAATTCATGCACATGGCATCAGTGAGGGACACCCGTACCGTATACAAATAACCACACCACGACTCATTCAAAACTAGAATAACGCCCAATTAAACTGACTGACAAACGCAGCACATTCTTATGTCACCAAAAGTTATCCGTGCGTTGCCGAACGCAACAGTACTGTAACAGTTGTGATCATATGTAAAACAATTTTGAATGAAAAGTAGGCTATCATATTTAAGAGGTAGCAGTAGCGCAGCCAAAATGAGACCGAAGAGGCCATGGCCTCGCCCGAAACAAAATTGCTCAGATCCTTGCTGGTGCTTTGTATCAATTTTTAGCTGTTAGAAAATAAACGGAAGTAACAGTCGGACTCAAGACGACGTCATTGACTGGCCCATCCCGAAAAAAATTAATGACTGCGCTACTGCCAGGTAATCCTATTATTTTGGCTACGACAAAAGTGGTTCTAAGTACGAAATTCAAAATGTGGTAGTAATTATGAATATATTTATCAGAAGCCCTCGCGACACTAGAAAAAAAGGCAAACGACCCCCAGGTTGAAAACCACAGCCTTAAACCCGACAACTTTTTGAAAAAGTAGCCTTCGTAAAACGTATTCCCATCACACAGTGACCACTTCAAGCTACGCCAAAGGAAATGGTGAGAGCAGAACCAACGAACACTCGCACAGCAGGCATAGACACTAACCACTCAACTACATTCACGTTGCTACTAGAACAACGTTATGTGGGAAAAGGTGGATACAGTTCGAATTGTAAAATAGTCTTAGAGCTTTTGCCATTGATGGCAAAATATACACTACCCTTTAGCAAATCTGTAAAATCGGATCAAACTACTATTTGATATATTCAGAATAATCACATTAAAACAAATTCTCAGTGCGATCCAGTCCTGATGCGCCAATTTAAAAAAAAATTGCAGTCCGATCCAGTCCCGATCCGTTCTCATCTCTGCCGGCTTGTCAGAAACCTGCCTCTCTCCAGTAGACTTCCGCGGGCGCTGAACCTTTTGAACGGTCTTGGGCATCGGTCCATACAGTTTGTCTTGCCATGTTGGCTGCATCCTCCGTCTCAGTAACGACTTCGATGGTATTGGCAAAATCGAGTTTCACCGTCCTTAATCTCTCAAAGCTTTTAAGACAGCCTCGTTGTCCATAGAACAAATGAAACATGCGCGAAGTGCTTCATCCAAAGGGTTGCGAAATCACATGTTGCGGCATCCTGACGAATTCACGCCGCCAATTTCGGAATAGTCTCACCAGGCTCTGCTGCATATCACTCCAGAATTTGTATCGTTCCCGAGCGACGAAAGGTTTCGGGTCAAGCTGATGCTTCATATAAGCAACTATCTCGTCCATGGCTATCTGATTAGTTTCCTTCGCTGGCGATTCCTGAGCCTCTAAATTGGAAAGCTCTTATACAACACGGAAGATTGGTTAGAAAAAGTTGCATTTTCCGCTCTTCAGGCACAGAGCCCTGACGAATGTGTTAATCATCCACCAGTAATCGGCCCAGAGATCTGACGCTGAGTGAAACGGAGAGAAATTCCTCGTCGTTATTGCAGTTTGACCAAGACTGCGACTTGCGGTCTGCCTAGAGCGGCTATTAAAGCCTCCATCTGCTTCTCATGACGACGCTTTTGTTCTTCATGACGACGTTCCTGACTTACGAGCTGCTCTTTCAGTAATTCAAGAAGAGACTCCATGACTAGTATGACGTGGGATCGATCAAACTGCGGCAATTTCGTGCGGTCTCGATCAAGTAGTCGATGAAGAAATCCTCGTCGCCAAAATATCTATTGTATTCTTATACTTCAGAGACCAGAGACATATTCGAGTGGAATAGAACGACGCGTACCAACAGATACAGCGTGTAAGAAGGCTTGACAGCAAATCAACGCTCCCACGCTAATTACATGAAGAGCACAAATCTGGGCTTAAGGCCGTATGCGTCACTTATTATCAGCCACGAAAGCACTGATACCAAATCACACAAAGAGCACGCTAGTCGAACGCATCACTTAATACCATAACACGCTCTGTTAAGGCTGGCGCCGCAACCAGAGCTGTGGAGCCGGAACTCAAATTTCAGACTCCGGCTCCACGCATCTAAATGTTTTGGCTTCGGCTCTAGCATCTAGAAGTTTTTGGACCAGGCTCCAGAACAATTTAGTTCATTAAAAACTAGAAACCATTGTATTATTTGTCTAACCCATTTCCACGCAAAGTATGTCTGTGGAATTGGAACCCAAATTTCAGGCTCCGGATCCACCATCTAAAATATTTTGGCTCCGGCTCCAGCCGTCCAAAATTGCTTTGGCTCTAGCCAGAACCGTCGTCACGAATTGTTCAATAGGGGGGCTTTGCGTTTGTGCGCGGGAGCTTGACATTCCAAAAATTGACAAAAACTCCACTGCTTTATAGTGTTTCATGTTTCAGTTTGGGGGGATTGGGGCTTTGTTTTGGGGGCTAAGCCCACTAAAGCTCCCCGTGGCGACGGGACTGGCTCTGGCTTCATTTCCACAGCCCTGGCCGAAACAGATATGATGGCGAAAAAACTATACGCCTTTTTATTTTTCCGTGAATATTGTGCATTTGATTTCGAAACGTTTTTATTGTGAGTTGGATATGTCTAGATGCTCTATGTTATGCTTTCTCTGTGGGTTAATGGGTTGTTAGGATATTTAATAATGGTTTGCGCTGTGAATGCTTTTGCACTTCCAGATGCGACTGTTGTGGGATGTGTCCTCAGATACTTTTCCAGGGGGGGCGACGTCGACATCTTGCTTATCCTTTTCAGATTTCTGACAATTCAATTCAATTGATCATTCACAAAACGCGTTACCTCTTCTACACCATAAAGAAAATGCCCTGTGTAGCAGAAACAGTCATAAGAAATGCGCTTCGTTGGCAGCATTAGCCAGGCACATTACGATTGTTTACACCAGGCGTGCTTACACTTTTTCAGTATGCGAGCTACTTATAAAATGAACAAGTCAAAATGATCTTACTATAAAAATGCAAAGCATATATATGCTTATTAAAATTAAAAAATATTAATAAATACATTGAGCATCCTTTTTATAATGTAAGTTGATGAAACTTGCATATACCCACATGAACCCATATTGCACAACACAATTCACTGTGCAGACGACATTTTTTGTCATCACCTGACTTCACACGGACATATGCGTCCACCGACGCCGAAGGTGCTAATGTCATGCGATCTACCCACAGAACCTTTGAGATCGAGTGGTTTGCACACTGATTTGCACAATAGGCATAATTTTTCAAACTACTTCTTTTCAAAGAAGCAAATTGCCAGCATTTTATATACCGAAACAAACATTGCCATGGTCAATAATGAAAGAAGCATTGCCATGTTCAGGGCTGCAACCAGCTGATATTTTTGGGAAAAAATAATTTTAACTTGCTATTGTACCATTCTCGGGGGGACAAAATTATTGCAATTTTTTGTTGTACCGAAAAACTAGGCCAAAATATATTTTTGCAATTTTGGGGGTCACTTGCCCGGTTGCGGGCCTGGTCATTATCTTTCAATGAAACAACAAAAAATAACTTTATTTTACCAAGCAAGACTTGCAATGTCACTTAGAAACAAGAGCTACAAACGTCTGGAATCTCGTCCAAAGCGATCTATAAAACGTTGCTTGTCTTTGCTGATTTTTTCACAAGCATTCAGTCTCACACTAACAATGGATTTTTCAAACTTGTGGAAGCACTGCTTCAGATTCATTCATGCTTCTTTTCACACAGTATAAAACCACGTGACTTACAGTTATCAGTAGCCACTGTCTTGAAGTAGGGGTGTCAAATGCGTTTCAGTTCCAGGGTCATTTCAGGCATATTTAATCTGAAGCGGGCCGGACCAGTGAAATCATTGCATAACATCCTGTTATAAGTAATGCCAACTTGCAACTGTTTTTATAACTTTAATGCAAAAATTTCAAGCTTATCTGAAAAT